>CERI01117559.1_pt1 | contig 12013 bp, 14 predicted proteins | sample 350261 | NCBI WGS metagenome assembly CERI01 (sample SAMEA2620979, study PRJEB7988) | marine metagenome | isolation source: saline water (ENVO:00002010), including
GAATTGGTACCGTATTGGTTTGTTTGTCTTTTATTCCGTCAATAACATTATTAAATCTTTCAAGAAAAGCTGTTTTTCCAATATGTTGTTGTTCTCTTAAGTTATTAAAAGCACGTTTATGGGCAATATGTAAATCTATAAAAAAATCAGTGTTGTATTTATTTTCATAGAAATCAACATATTCTATTCCAATAACAATATCTATTCTATTTTTTGTAATAAGTTTAATATTATTAAAGTTAAATTTATCAAAATATGAGGGCAAATTACATTCAGTTCCAACTTTCCTCATAAATAAAGCACCGGATTCTAAAATTGTTTCAATGTTTGTATTCGTTAATTTTGAGTATGTTTTTGGTAATTTACGATATTTTGGCAAATCACTCTCTTCACCATTATTTACATATGTTACTAATTTAGAAATTGATGGAATATGAAATTTATGCATTATATTTATAAAATATGTTTCATCTGGAACATCGCAGTTATTTCCAAATATATTAGTATAATCATTTTCAATGAAGAATTTTACAGTTTCTCTTTTTAATATCATCCATTGGCTTTGGCCGTAGAAATCGTTTTCATCAAAAAAAATTTTTTTAGCGATTGTTCCATATCTAGCTTTATGCCAACTCGTTCCAGGTATTGTTTTTTTTATACTTAAAATATTATTATTAATTTCAGTGATTTTTTTATGTATCACATCGGGGCTATACAATGGTATACATTTGTCTGATAATAATATAAAAAACTTATTATCTTCTGTTTTAAACGCTTCTTTAAACAAATTTAAAGTCGCGTTAACTAATGATATACGACCCCATTGAGTTTTAACTTTATTTTCAATAGAATATTTTTCAAATATTCCACTAAAATTACCCTTATTATGAATATAAATATTATAGTTTGAATTAATAAAAATTTCCCATAACTTTGGTTGAGATAAATTACCATAAGTTAAAAAACATAACGCTATTTTTTCTTTCATTATTATATATAACAGAGAAAAAACAGGGGTGGAAGAGTTGTTAGTAAATGAAACTCTTATGAGTTCATTACAAGATTGATAAGTGATGGGAAAATTTTTTTGTAATATTTTACAGACTCAATGTTGATAAGACCATTACCGTCTGGATATTTTTCAATAATTAGTTTCTTAATTTTATCCTCTTCGGCCCCAGTTACACTCATCACATCAAGCACTACTTGATCGAATGATGACGGACCCATAACGGTAAGAGTTTTGGTCTTCTTTGAACTTTTCTTAAATAATGAGAATGGCATTTTTATATGATGTTTTGTTATTATTTGTTAGTGGTTGAAAAAAAAAGGACATCGGGGTAGAAGTTCTGTCATTTTTATCATCCGTTCGATAATATTATAATTATAAGTAATAATGAAAGTAGAAGATCTTAAATTCATACATTTCTTAACAGCAGCATTGGTAGTAGAATTATTTATGTTATTCTTGTTTAGATTTACAAATTCACCATTTACTGGATTTGCGATTAATAATTGGTATGACACGTTTAGATGGGTCGCAATATTATTAGATGTGTTGTCCGTAGTAATAGGCTTCTATATTGCTAAATACATTTATTCTTTGTTATTAAAGAAAGACGTAATATCAAAAGATAGAGCTTTACTTAAATTTATTGTAATAATGCTTGCAGTCCAAATTATCCATGATATTGGATTTTATGTTTTAGTAATTAGCAAAACCAAACCTGGTGTAAATGATATAATGGACGGATTCATACAATACGCAGAAAAAGTTCAAGCGGGGGCAATTTTGGGTGATAGTTTTATGTATTTGTTAGCGACTCCTCTCTTAGTTTTATTGTTAAAAAATAATGATGAAAATAATGTTTTTATTTCCTTGGTTTCTTTGTATGTTATGGGCTACTTTGTGTATCAAAAACCGTCAGCGCAGTTAAATTAATTTTCAATCACTTTCTTAAATGTAAAACCTAAGTGAGTTTTTCGTTCTTTTTTAAGACATTTTCTAATATGCCCTGAATCAAACGTAATTTCAGGATACTCTTTATTAAGTTTAATTATACAGTCAGGAACAAAATGCGATCTCATAACTTCATTCCCATCTTTATTACATACAATAAACTCATTTTTAGGATCGAGTTCTTTGACTCTCTGTATTTCTTTTGACATATCTTCCATATTTTCTTTATGAGTTCCTAAACGAAGCGTTTCAAACCAGTTTGAATAACGAATAACTTTTCCATTTTTATCGAAAGTATTTGAATAATGTTTATCATCATGAAGAAGTAATTTGTCTTCAATCTTTGTATCAGAAAACGCCAACCAAACGAGAGTGTGTATGCGAACACCGTTAAAAGTACTATCATTTTGTTGTGTTTTATTTCCATTAGTTATTTTCCCCTTGTTAGTGATTATTCGCCCTTTATTAGAGATTGCTTTTGGAGAAATTCTCCCTTTAACTTTTTTATACCTATTAATAATTTCATCTTTTTGGTAACACTCTTCTAATGTTTTCCATATTTCATTTGGTAAATTATCTTGTGAATTTAAATATTCTTCTGTATAATTAAATTTTAGTCTTCTGTTATAGGCTGTCGTTTGAGCTCCTAAAAGACAACCACTTATAGAACCAGACAGAATATTGATATCACATTTTGATTTTAAATAATCAACAGCTTCTCTTGTCGAATAAAATTCCTTCTCTATTTGTTTTTCATCAATTGTCATAATAAACGGTTTCCCTTTTGATTGTGCTTGTTTTAAAATCTTTTCTTTATCATTGAAAATATTGTTTCTTTTTGCATTTTCAGTATGAGGAACTGCTTCTAAATATTTATAATGACATTTCTTATTGTTTTTATCTTGTAAAATATGATCTATTGTAGAAACATTAGTTCCGCCTTTTTTACTCAAATTTTCACAGAATGGTTTCCAATCTAAATGAGGAAAATAAGACATTAATTCAAGATGATGAACTTGGAATTTTTTTATTTTACCATTTGCTAATGTCAATTCATAACGACCCCCATTATTTTCACTCACCTTTATCTTCTCATTCTTTTCGTCCAGACGATATTTGTGTCCTTCAGGAGTCATATAATACTTATGCTTCAATTTAACTTGTTTCCCCTTTTCATCAAATACAACTATTAAAGCGTCTTCTTTATTTATTGGACTTGGTTTGTGTTTAGGTTCACCATAAATAAGAAGACCATTTTCAATTTCTTTAATATAGTCATCCAACTGTTCTTTTGATGTAATTTTCCTGTAATCAATATATGGAGTTGTCATAATTGATTATATTGATTTAATCTTAATTAGATATCATTTTTGAATATTTTTAATTTACTGGACAATATTCATCCTTAATTGGTTCTGGACTTGGACCTACCATCATTGCTGTCGTGCAACCAACGACCACCAAAGTGATAATCCAACCAAAACAAGTTTTCGCAAATAACCTCCAATTGACTCCTCTTGTGCCTTCATACAAACCGACGGCAACTGTTGCGCCAATCTGACAATGTGTTGTCGAAAGGGGCCAGCCTTGTCCGGTTCCATAAATAATAACCAAAGCAGCACCAAGTTCAATGCATGAACCCCTGGAAGGAGTAATAGCAGTGAGCTTGACCCCCATTGCGTGCATAATCTTGTAGCCATATGTCGCTAATCCTATTGTCATACCGACCCCACCAAGAGCCAGAATCCACATCATGGTGCCTTCGTTCATCTCATGCTTACTTACAACTTTCCCCTTCTTATAAGCAACATATGCAGCTGCGAAAGGTCCCATCGCGTTTGCGACATCATTAGCCCCATGAGAGAAACTATCTACAATAGCCGTGAATACTTGAACGTAGCTGAAAAAGTCTTCTGTCTTAGTGTTGTGTTTAGTTAGATTATCATGAATTTTAGTCACTACTTCTGTTTTCTTAATATCCCGATGAGGATCACAAGATAGTTGGTCTTTAATGTATTCCACCATTGATTCAGCTTTTACTGGTGCTCCAACACTTTCACTAAAATCATCTTCAACCTTTTCTTCACCTTCAACATCCATCATTTCAACCTCGGCGCTATCCATGAGTTCATGTTTGCTGTCAATTCTCTTAATAATCGTTGGAAGTAAAAATGCTGTTGCTACTGCTGAGGCTAAACCGACATAAAGTCCAATTTCAATTGTAGGCCAAAGATTTCCTGATTTTGCCTCACGAACTAATCTAGCTGTTCCAAATCGTTCAGGTTGTCCCTTAGTGCCTTTGACAATCCAATAAGATGTATTCAATCCAACAGTCAAACCAACAATAATTGGAAAGGCGATTTTTACTCTTTGATATGAATTTTCATGAGCCAAAACTAATTTATTAACAAGACCATATAGAATAGCTGCGCAAATTCCGGAAGCAACTGGTGATAAAATCCATGAAACTACAATTTCGGCAACTCCATCGAGCCAAGGAAAATTATCCCAACCCATGTTTGTAGTACCATTACCGTAATCGTTTCTCGTATAATTCCAGATAACACATCTTTTGCCGCGCGACATCATAGTCATTCCAATAATACCACCAACACACGAATGCGTTGTACTGACGGGCATTTCCAACCAAGAAGCCAAGATTAACCAGAAACCTACTGCGATTGTTACACAAGTCATTCCATAAATTAGTAGTCCGGGATTATCAGCGTAACAATCGGGATCCGCAATGCCTTTACGAATAGTTTTAGAAACATTACTACCCATTAATACAGCACCTGCGAATTCAAAAACACTAGCCAATAAAACTGCTTGCTTTACAGTAAGAGCTTTACTACCAACACTTGTAGCAAAGGCATTTGCGACATCATTAGCTCCAATACCATATGCGGCAATAGAAGCACAAACACCACAAGATACAATATAGAAAATCCAATCACTTTGAACGAATGTATCTCGTCCAGCTTGAATTTCACTCATCAGATTCATAAGCATTAAAATACTTAATCCTTTTGTCATTCCGCCGATTTTAAAATTAGAAAGGAGCATTTTTATACTATTTATATAAGGAAAATCCCTTATTATATTTTACAAAAAGTGTAAACAGTATAAGTCAAAACATCTTATTATTTGTTAATCATATGGTAACCTTGGATAATATTCATAGAGACAAAGTTAGTTCCTTGAAAGCACTCAATGTAGAGGATTATGAGAGACAATTGAAAGATATGGAAGACACTAAGAGCAGGTTGATGTTAGACACATCAAGTAAATCGTCAGAGGAATTGATGCTGATAACAGAACAGATTGATGAAATACGAGAATGTATAAAGAAGGCTTCGAATAACGGTTTTGTAAAAGAATATTATTTAGATGCAGGTGATATACTTTTTAAATATTACGAGGGAATTGAAAATGTTGAATCAACCAAAAAAGAGGCTATTAGTGAAGAGGGGGGCATTATGTCTTATTTGGCGAGTAAAATGGATGATGAAAAGAAGGAGGAAGACGACGACGACGATGAAGACGGAGATGTGTCCGAAAATGATGATGTAAGTTTTTTATATCTCGATGGTATTTCGTCATCACGTGAGGATTTACGAAGACAATACTTGAAGAAGATTGATAATACCGATGATTTAGGTCCTAAGAAAACTACTACTAAATTACGGTCTAGTCAAGTAGTTTGTGAAAATTGTAAATCCGAATTATCCCATATACCTTCGGAAGGAGTTGTTGAATGTAAAAAGTGTGGAGTACTACAAAATATTATTAATGATACGGATCGCGCATCCTATAAAGACCCACCCAAGGAATCGTGTTATTATTCATATAGGAGGTCTAATCATTTTAATGAATGGATAGCTCAATTCCAAGGTAAAGAGACTACACAAATACCAAGAAACGTATTAATTCAAGTTATCAATGAGATTAAAAAGGAGCGTATTCGCGATTTAAATGAATTAACTACTACAAAGGTTCGATCTATATTAAAAAAATTGAAATTGAATAAATATTATGAACACATACCTCATATAATAAATCAATTGAACGGACAACCACCTCCTTATATGAGCAGACAAACAGAGGAGGTCTTAAGAATAATGTTTCAAAAAATTCAAGGACCATTTCTTGAATTTTGCCCTAAAAAACGCAAGAATTTTTTGAGTTATTCGTATGTATTACATAAATTCGTTGAATTATTAGGGATGGATCATTTAAGAAGTTTATTTCCTTTGCTGAAATCACGTGAAAAGTTATTTCTCCAGGATTGTATTTGGAAAAAAATATGTCATCGTTTAGGCTGGGAATTTCATAAATCTATATAGAAAAAATGTCAAAGTTGGTCGAAAAAAAGATGTGATGAGAAAAGACACTTCAGAGCAAAAATTGGAAAAAATGATGAAAAAAATAGCCTGTGAGGAGGTAATCTTTCAATACAAAACGAACAATTAACAAGCAAATAACAAACAAAAATGTCTGTCTCTTTAACACCTACGTTGTATTTGGGAGATGAAGGTCTAAAAAACTTGTGTGATTATGGAATTGCAGAGTCAGGCCTTGAGGATGCTGTAATAAATGGTGTTATTATTCCATATTACACTAAGAAACATAAGAAAGTCCTAGGTAATATCAAGTGGGATGATGTCACTAAGGTATTGGAGCCTACAGCACCATACAAAAATCCAGATGGCATCCTTGCGTTAATAAAGAAACTCAAGTTTGAAAAACCCAACACCAGCGTTGATATGATATTAAAATTAAAAGATGGAGAAAGAGTTTGGCTGAAGGTCTAAAAAAAATGATTGCAAAATAGGCCTGATGTTTTTTTATTCTTATAAAATGTTTCATTAAGAGCAATGCACTACACTACAATGTCTTTCCTTAGCAGTAGCAATACGTATTTCGGAATTGAAGGTCTTAAACTTATTCTTGATATTGGTGAAGATGGATTAAGTGAATTAACTATTAATGACGCCTTTATCCATGACCATGTCGTTCAACACATCAATACAAATATCAGTTACAGCGAATTCGCAAAGGAAATTGGTGTAAAATTTGATAAGCACACCACACTAACTGGCCGTGAAATTATGACTGAATTGAAGAATTATTCTGATGGACGCCCTAATATTGATATCGATGTACTATTCCAACTTAAAAATGGAGAGAAATTATGGTGGCAGCGTAAATGCGGCAATTAAATTTTACTCATTCTTATAGTAATATTTGAGTTTATGGCGACCTTCTTTAATTTTTTTTAGAATAATTTTATGAGTTTCTAGAAAGCATTGTAAAATGATGTTATCGACAAAAACTGTATCGTTTGTATGTTTGATAATATTATAGAATACAACAATTCTGACAGAAGGGAAGGGATATAAGATTTTACCGAAGATTTCCATAAAAGTTACGCCCAGCCATAGAATCAATATTTTAAGATCAATATCACCAATTTTCCTGATTTCGACAAGAGTTCGATGTGTCGGATAGGAGTAGAATAGAAGAGACAAAAATTGAGGGTAAAAGTAAAAAAGTTTATAAAACGTGTATAACATAACTCCGGAGATAGCATAACCAATGTTATTATTTAGGGGTAGAACATCAATTTCATTATGAATTAATACGCCAAATGGATACAATTCTTGTTTATATAAGGATTTCAATGCGTGAATACAATCCATATAGTAATTTATAACTAAAAGTGTTTATCTATTTTTTGTCAAATCAAAATAGCCAATTACACAGTAAATATCCAACAAAAAATCCGAGTGATTGGCCGGTAAAATAAGTAATTAATGATTTAGATGATATAGAGGCAAAAGTGTCAGTAAAGCAGCGTCCAACTGTCACAGCTGGATTAGCAAACGATGTAGAAGATGAAAACCAATAACCAGCCGTTATATATAAACCAACAAGCATCGGCACATCTTTTTTGGCTTTAATTCCTCCAAAAATAGTCATTAAAAGTCCGCATGTAGTAACAAGTTCAGAGAATAATTCACCATCGCTATTCCTATCTTTGCCTGTAAATTCTCCATTTCTAGTCATAAACATAGCATGTGCTATATAGGTTCCTGTAATAGCACCTGCATGTTGTGCGACAATAAATTGGTAAAGTTTTTTTGTATCAAGTTGTCCTTTTAGCCAAAAAGCCGTTGAAACAATTGGATTGAAATGAGCGCCTGATATTGGGTCAAGTATGGAAATCATAACATATAATATTCCCCAAGTAGCAAGTGTATTGCCTAAAAGAGCAACAGCATCATCCTCAGTAAGATTATCTGCCATTATTCCAGAGCCGACAATAGTCGTCACTAAAAAACAAGTTCCAATAAATTCAGCAAAGACAGATTTATTTACTTTTAGAACAATAGGGAAATGATTTTGCGAACTATCGATTTGGATGGACCCCTCTTGGGAAGTATCGACTTGTGATTCTGTGTCATCAGGGACTTCAGTAAGTTCAATGTCTTCTAGTTGGTCCATTAATTTATACCAATAGATATCAATTTAATATAAATTTCCAAAAAATATTATAAAATTTTATAATATAATATGGATAAATATATTTCAGTACTTGAAGCTTTGATAATAGTAATTAGCATCTGTGTTTTATGGACTGACATCTACATGGAAGATTGGGTTTCTGTGATGATTTTCATTGCGACAATTACCCTGTGTCATTATGTTCTCAAATTTCCAGTATTTGTAGCATTTGCTCTTGCTGGAATTTTAGCATCAATATCGAATCTATGTGGTTCTAGGGGACAAATAGAGGAGAATTACAAAGAGAAAAAGGATATTGAAGATGATGATGATGATGATGAAGAGGAGGATGAAGATGTACCGTCATTAGAAAGTTTAACTAAAGGAAATGTTATTGATAAAACATCAACCCTAATGAATACAATTAAAAATATTGATCCCAAAACTATTAAGGAAATGACGCAAGATACTACAAGTTTGCTAAAATCTCAAACAGAATTGATGAGTACTATTGAAAAATTAACCCCTGTAATTGAACAAGGAATGAATCTGATGGATAAATTTAACGGAAAAAAGAATTCCACAAAGGATCTTTTTGAGAAATTTGATAAAGCGAAAAAATTAGTTGGCAAGAAAAGGAAGAATTAGAAAAGGTGCGTTCTATAAATTAACAAAGAGAAGTTGTATATGATTTATGGAAGGAAATGGAGGCCAAACAACTCCATTGCGACAGTTACCGCAAAATAGTGATGGTGATACAGATTTAGTAAATAAGATATTAGATCAACTCGATGATGCCCCTACCGAAAAAAGCCCACCAACATTTGAGGAACCATTAGACGAACCAGTTGAAGTTGTGAAAGCGGAACCAGTACATCGTAAGAAACCCAAAAGGGAATCACATAAACCAAAAAAAGTTATGATAAAGCCATCAACCGTAGAAAGAGAAATAATTTACGAGAGAGAGGTAAATCCTTTAACAAATGATGCAATGCCAAGTCCAAAAGGTATAGGAAACTTACTAAATACTTTGGATATGGATTACCTTTATTTAACAGGGAAAGTAGCATTGTTTGCGACAATTCTGTTTGTTTTGTTTATTTCTTATGGTAATAATTTAATACCAATTTTTTCAAAATTACCTATAACAGTTGTGGATTTATCGGGAAGATTAAATAAGACTGGTATATTTTTACAAGCGCTGTGTTATGGGTTGATGTTTTTTTTAACAAATATCTTTCTCATAAAATAGGGTGTGTAGATCTGAAAAGAGACCCTGTATTAAAAATTACTGATACATATTTAAATCTTAGTAAAAAGTATGGTTAAGAATCAATTATTTAAATCATTTCCACCAGAGAGTTTATGTTTAGAAGTTGTAAAAGCGTTTGGTCTTCAATCTTTTGATGATACAACATTATTTTCGAAAAAAACATTGGAATCGATCGGTACCGTAGAACGATTATATATTTTAAAGCCCCAACTAGAAGAGTATTATATCCCATGTAAAGCGCGTACATATCTGAATGATATAACTTGCAAAAATGCGATAACAATATTAAGACAAATACTTCGTTGTGTAGATAGAAATATAAAATCAAAAGAGAAGTATATTCGTGCAGCAAAACATGTAGTATATCAAATAATGTCAGTTAATAATACTCAGATGTCAAGAGAATTGGAAATAAGAAAATCAGAGTCGAGTTTTTATATTAATTTTGATTAAATTATAAATGCCCCCAATTTGTTAAGAGTCTATATGCTAATATAGCGTCAATTAATGAAAATACGAATATCCAAATACATAATGCGATTTTTTCCCGACATACTTTCCAAGTAATTATTTTTAATAGTTTTCTTGTTTTGTTGGTGATGTTCTGTGTATCAGTAAGGGAATATGTAGAACCAGCAATTTGTTCTCTTTGTTGATGAAGTTGTTCCATTATTGATAGACCAATTTCTTCTGTTGAGTCTATACAATTCATAGAATCATTTAATAAAGCCCGGCTAAATTCATCTAAATCATTTTCAACATCAATTGATAGCGATTGTATTGGATTATTAGAATCTATAAATGGATTTGTCATATAATGTTTTTATCAAAGTTTGGTTTAATATAGTTCAATACTTAATTGTATGTGTGATCGCTGACCCACCATCTGTTTGATAAATAAGGAACATTGTGTTTAAGATCAATTTGGTCGGTAAATCTATTTTTCTCTTTATGTTTTTCAAGACTGGGTCCTTTCATAGCAAGATCATTTATTTTAGCCGATGATATAGTATAATTGAAATACTGAGTAGTTGACATGTAGCCATTAAAGCCTCCATCTTGTGTAATGTACAAATTATAATAGTTTTGTCTTGGTAATGTTTTTAATTCATGACTAGATTTAAGGCGCCCGTTAATATAAACATTAGATGTGAAATTAGTTTGTGTATAGACGAGATTTATCCATTTACGTACAGGAAGATTTGAAATTTCAACGTATTCGGTATTAGTATCATATGTATTAACATATAAACGCAATACATTACTAGTTGGGTGTATCCATAATCCGGGTGCTTGAATAGGTGAAATAACATCAGGTTCGTCGCCGTCTAATATAGAATTTATATGGGGACCTTTATGCATTACGTGTTTCCATTTACCATTACTAGAATTAGCCCATGTTTCTCCATTAATATATAGCCATGTGGAGTATGAATATTCTATACCATTTTCGTTAATTGAGCGAAGTAGGGTTTTACTGTTGTCGTTATTGGGATCTTGTTTAACTTCGTGCGCATGTTGTGCATCAACAAGTCCAGATAAAATAACAGGTGTGTCATTAGCACCATTTCTTACCTTATTTATCATAACTTGAACGATGTATACCAAGCAATATATGATGGCACATATGAGGAGGCCTAGTAAAATTTCGTAACCAACATTATCATCATTTAAAAAGTCTTTAATCTTTTGTGTCGTGCTCATTAATTATCTATACATCTTTATTATAAATTTTTATATCACCTATTATCATTATGGTAGCGCAAAGACTTATAGGTATGGCGGTTCTTCTTGTAGTTACACTTGCGTTAATTATCTTGATTACTATGACAGTACGAAAAATGTATAGCCCTGTTTATTCAGGAACAGTAATTGTCGATAGCCCAGTTGAAATGACAAGTGATATGACATCATGTACTGGTTCTTTACCCGCTTCTGGAAATGAACACACTTATAGTTTATGGGTATTTGTATCACATTGGAACATTACCGCACAGGAGAAATATATCTTCCGTCGCGAACATTTAAATAATGAACTACGTGTATCTCTGGGAGCTGATAATTCAGATTTGAAAATCGCTTTATTTAAGGATGGTGCCCCTCTATACAGAACAATGGAATTTACTGGTGATGATGATAGCGAGCACAGATTAAGAAATTTCCCTCTCCAAACTTGGAATCACCTAACTATTACAGTATGGGAAAAAACCCTCGACCTGTATTTAAATGGAAAACTGGTAAGAACATTCATTCTTGCTGCCCCTCTTCAACCG
>CERI01039267.1_pt1 | contig 12010 bp, 13 predicted proteins | sample 350261 | NCBI WGS metagenome assembly CERI01 (sample SAMEA2620979, study PRJEB7988) | marine metagenome | isolation source: saline water (ENVO:00002010), including
CACCACATTTACCTAATTTATGTTTTAGTGTATTTTCGCTCCTTAGGTATTGGTAGTTACGCTTGCATTGTCCTTTTCGAACAAAACAAAAAGTTTTGAAATACTTCATCAGTTTTTCATAGTCATCGTTTTCTATATAATTCTTTACTACACTTGGTATTTGTATTTCACTATTAGTTTGCTCTAACCGTTTACGAACAATTCGTTCTAACTCTTCTAAATGCATATATAACTATAAATATAATATAGTTATTTAATTCATAAAAATGTGGTTTTTTACGAATTATCTTTTGAAGTATTATCTTCAGATATCTCTTCTACATCTTGATTCAGTTCAACTTCATCTTCGGTTTCGTTTATAGGTTTAAATGAATTCATTATTGTTTTTATTTGGTCTATTGATGTTTTTAGATCTGGACCAGGACTATGTGTTCCACGCGCTTCGCCTCCGGTGTCGTTAATTTCATTTGAAGATAATATTACGTTTTTTACATTTTTTATTTCGTTTATTAATAATCTATACTGTGAATCTATATAAACTGTAGATGCGATTATAAGAATGATCAATAAAGATAATAAAACTAATTGTATCTTTTCAATCATGTTACATACTAACAATATAAGTATATTCACTTTTATACGACTTATTATGATATTTTTATCTAACTATTAATTATAAACATGCCTTACCAGCCACCATCTGGTGCATCTTGTTTTACTGATTGGAGACCTAATTGCGTCACAGTAGATAGTTACAAAAAAAAATTTGATAACAAAGATTCTGGTCATAAGCTTCGTCAAAATTTTCAAGACAAAGCTCTTGATATAATTAAAACTAGCAGAGAAACAGTTCATTGTGCGAGCAAATTAAACAACTGATTTAATGAAATTATAAGCTTCATCTATACTCTCTAGTTCTCTGGGTCCAGTTAATATAATTTTACCACTATTAAATATTAACATAGTAACCCTTGAACCATTCGATGATATAAATTTACTATTTATACCTACATAAACTTTTAGATCATATGTTGAGCACAAATTGTGTTTTATCATTAAATCCTGCCAAAGTGTATGTAGACATAACTTTTTACCTACATCAAATGACGTATTTATCATCAATATTTCGTGTTTATTCAATACGTATTTTTCGTTGTCCACCGAATCATTTTCAGTAATATCTTCTTGTTGAGTTTTAATTATACTATTACTTAATAGGATATAAGATATACCCTTTGAAATAATAGCTTTAATCATATTGTCGCTGTTACACCCTGTTATGTGTAATCTTCCGTTATTAAATATTTTTAGAGATGCATTGTGTACCTTTTTATCTTCTACAGAAGATAACCATATATCAATAATTGGTATTTTTAATGTTACCTGATTTCTAAATGATTTCTCAGTTTGTTTTTGATTTAAATCTGTTAAATTATATTTCTTTACAAATTCCTTTACTTTGTTTGCATCGATTAGTGCGTTTAATTTAGCCTGTGCTGTCATAGTTGCAATTTTATAACCAGACGCCATCTTTTTTGAAAGGTGTTAATACTTATTATATATTAATACCTTTAAGTATTATAATTTATTAAGTTCATAAATCAATTCGTCTACTATATCCTTTTTAAGTAAACCAGTAGCTGTATTATCATTAATTACATTGTGATATGGTGTATTATTTATAACACTAATAGCATCTCTAAGTGAATTTTTACAAAAATCATTGTTTATATAATTCATTTGGTTTATGTAATTTTTTATTTGAGGTATGTATGTGAAAATTTGTAATTTATATCTATATTCTAGCTCATTTGCATAAGTTATTTCTGTTTCTATACCAGGCAAATGAGTTAGGTCATTTAAATAATACCTTATTGTATTTATAGAGTTTAACATCTCTTGTATTATTTCAATATATCTACCCATCTCATTCTCTATACCTATTAATAAATTGTGCTGTTCTAAGTTTCTCTTGTATATACCTGATTTCTTAATATGAAATAAAGATGTTCTCATTATTTGTTTCTTGTCTAGTATTTTATGGAGCGTATTGATGTTATCATCTGTTATCTCTTCTCTACTCAATGGATCTCTGAAATCTCCTGTTTTTGTTAAGTAATCTACTAATGATACTGCGTCATATTTGATTTTAGCTCCATTTTTTGTAGTAAATATAAATAACGTCTTTATTGTATCCAATGATATTGGACATATATCTTTTTTACTTTTAAAAAATTTCTGTATCTTTCTGCAACTTACTTCTCTTTTTAATAAATGAGATAAATTTCTCTTATTCAGTTTATGATACTTCTTCAATTTCAATAGTTTACATATGTTTTTTAATTCATTGTTTTTTAGAGTATTGTAATCTATCATCTAATATAATACATATAATAAATTACTAAGATTTCTTATTTAAATATTTTTTCTCTAGAAAACGAGTCGCTCCTTTTCTATATCTTATTTTGTTTTCATTGCATTTCATTACCTTTTCACTTGAAACTCTGTATCTCTCATACATTTTACACGCATTTTTGAATTTCAGTAGACAACATTTACCTAGTTTACGGTTTACTTTTTGGTGAATTATGTATACCCAATAAGTCAAGTGCATTCTGTCTCTTAGAAATTTTTTTATTGGAAACTTTGAATAATACACATTAAAACTTCTTCTACACACAGAACATGGTAATACAGTATTAAAGCTTTTATAAAATGACTCATATTGACGCTTTTGTTTGTTTGTAGGTTCATCTGGGTATGAGTGTGCTACAAAGTGCATAGTTTTCCAAAAATGTGGACCCCATATTTTTGCTGAAAAATTACGTTGTGTCATTAACACTTGATAATTATAAATATATTATTTATTGAAACATTAATTTATAATATGAAAAAATTAAAAAACTCCATAGAAGAAATAAAAAGAGTTATTTTCATTTGGTTTATTAATAAAACGTTACCTGTTCTTCAATAACCCTGTTTCTGTACACACTCACTATTACAAATATAGATAAACAAATTAAACAAAGTCCAATTATTTTAGTGTATGTTGGCTTAATATCCGTTTTATCACCATATCTCCATCTAAATTCTTTTTGTGTTTTGTATTTTGGTTCTTCCCCTAAGGAATTTACACTGTAAAGATACATTTCAAATAACCATTCTTCAAAATCATCTTTGTTATTTAGATGTTCGTGTACTGGATTTTTTTTATAATATTCTAAATTATCTTTGAAAACATCTAATTTTGATAAAGTTTCAAAAAAGTTTTTTATATTATACATATCATCTATAGATGGATGAAATGAATAATTGTCAATCAATAAAAACATGAATTTCCATAAAGGTTCATTTATTTCATCCATTAAATTAATAAATATATATATATTAATTAGAGTTTATTTAATGGCCGGAATAAATTTAGGAAATGTAGTCATATATACGCCACCTAGTTCCTTACCATCAAATTTAAATCTGAAAGAAGATATATTTAGAAACTTATTGGGTAAACAAAATAAAGAAAAAAATATCATAGATAATAATTTAGAAGTAAATATAAACCAAATTCAAGAAAATGAACAGATTATTAAATTATTAAAAAATATATCTAATGTTGTCGAGAATAATAATTTACCACTTGATGATATGACTAGAAACTTGGAAAATTTGATTGAAATTATTAGAAAATTAGGTATTTCAAATAATATTATTGAGGAATATATTGAAAATATTCAAAATAGAAAGGATTATATTAAACAAATGTACAAAAAAAACAATACATTACCTATAAATTTATTAAATACAATTAATATAGAAATAAAAAATGCACTAAATATTTTGGATAGTGAAAATGTAGAATTAAAAAATAGAATATCACAAATCATTACAGAAAATACAAATTTATTGGAATCTAATAAAAAAAATATAGATAATTTAATATCCTTTATAATAGAAAGTATAGAAAAAACAGGTACATCAGGTGGAGCAAACAAGAAAGGTAAAAGTGAAAAAATTAATTCAATATTAAAAAATATATCATATAATGGTCCGGGTAATAATCATAATTTAATGGTGGAAATTATAAATATGTTTATTGTTATATATCAAAAAACTAAATTAGAAACTGAACAAAAATTAGCAAAAATTTTACAACAACAGCATGCCAAAGATTTACAGGAAAAAACTACAGAATTAAAAAACAAAATTGAGCAGCAAGAAGTAAATTTATTAGGAAAAAATGTTAATATTAATTCATTAATTGAAACTTTAAAAAAAATTGAAATGCAATTATCTGGAATGGAAAGAAACAGTAAAACAGAAATAAATAAATTAGAAAAACAAATCAGCGAACTGGAAAAAGCTAAAGGGAAGGTTGTGATGGAGGCTAAACGATGGAAAGGCAGTAGGAATTGGATGGAAGGTAAACGAAACTATTACATGCAACGACTTGCTGATGAAGAATTAAAAAGAAATAGTAATAAAACTAAATGGGTACAAAATTGGAGGGAACTAGAAAATAAACACAAAACCGCCATTTATAATCTATCAAAACGTATAGCAAATTTGGAAGAAGAAATAATTGGAAAACAAGCTGAAATTAACAATTTACGACACGAATTGAATGCTCGTGACGAAAATCCTGTATTTGCAGAACCTGTTTTTAACAGGGAAACAACTGCAAATAATCCATCTGGAAATGGTCCTAATACAGAAGTACCTAATTCTACAAATTCTACAAATTTACCTGTTCATAATACAGAAGTACCTAATTATACAAATTTTCCTTACCCTGGTCCACGAGTAGAACAAGTACCCTCTCCTTTTTCATATAAAGAAGATATATTGAGAGATATAGAAAATAAATTAAAAGATGTAATAGATAAAATTAATATACCTAGAAGTGAAAAAAGAGAGGAAAAGGAAGATATTACCGAATTAAGAGAGTTTTATGATAAATTATATGATGATATAAATTCACAAAGGAAACAAAATAAAAAGCGAAATAAAAAGCGAAATAAAAATATAAATTCACGATTTAATAGACTTGAGCGCATGTTAAAAAATGCTAAACAATCACCTAATATGAAAGCAAATAGTTCACTTTATAAAAAATTAAATGAATTAGAACACCAGAAACATAAAATAGAAATATTAGTAAAAACAGGTAATACAGATTCGTCTTCAAAAGATATAATAAATGAAATAACTAGAGCGATAAAAGAATTGAAAACGAATAAGATAAATAATAGCCAACACAATAGAAGAATAAATAATATTTCAAATGCTATAAAAAAGTTACAATCTAAAAAAGTGAATTCTAATATATCAACTGAAAATATAATTAGATTGATAAAATTGAATGAACGAAAATTAAACAAACCATTAAACAGTACACCAATTGATACATTAAAAGCGCGCATAAATATGAAAATTGAGCAGGATTCAAATGAACTAAAGAGAATTTCAAATGAAATTAAAACATTAAGAAAAAGACCAGTAATAAATAATTCTAGAATAAGTTCATTAGAAAAACTATTATTGCAAAAAAGAAATAGTTTTGATAATTCATTACAATCTCTAAAAAATAAAGTAGAATTTCAAAATAAATTAATAAGAGAATCCAGTAATTCAAAAAGAACACTTAGGAGAGAAATAAGAAATTTGAAATCAGAATTATCAAAAAGAGACAAATCAATTAAAAATCAAAGACTTGATTTAGAAAGAAGAGAGAATAAATTATTAAAGAATTCTAAAAATATTTTAGAAGAGTCAAGAAAACAAAGCAATGAAATATTAAAAAAAGCTCGGGGAAATAAAAATATATTAAATGCAACAGAGAGAAAATCTAAAAATATACTAAATGCAGCAGAGAGAAAATCTAAAAATATTATTAGACAGGCGGAACTAATACAAAATGAAATTAATGCAAAACAGAGAGAAGAATTAAAGTTAAGTAATGTACAGAGTAAAAAACATGAAAAAAGTAGTGTGTTATCAATAAGAGACCAAAACGATGTAAGATTAGAAATAAATAGTTATAATAAAAAATTAAATAAACAAAAAAGTATTATAGAAAAACAATCTAAACTTCTGGAGAAATCTAAGGAGAAGGCAGAGAAGGACCAAATAAATAGAATATCTCGTGAAAAGAAAATATCCGAAGACATAGAAAGAAGAATTAAAGAAGAGTTTGAAAAGAAAACTATAAAAATAGACAAAAATATAACTGTAAAAAAAGAAAATATAGATAAAACTAAAAATGAAATGAATAATAAAATAAAAAGAATAAGAAGCGAATTCAATAAAAAATTAAGTAATACTAAAAAACAAAGAGATAATGCAATGAGATTAAGAGATGAGGCAGAAATAAAATATCAAAAATTAAAAAGAATAAGTCGCGATAACTCAAATAAAAAAGTATTAGAAACAGAATATAAAGCTGATAAACAGAAAGTAAATAAGATGAAAAATGAGTTAGACAACGAAAAAGATATAATTTATGAAAAAATGAAAAGAGAAATAAATAAAATAAAAGAAGAATCCGAAAAAAGAATAGAAAATTCAAAAGAAGAGATAAAGAGAAATATAGAGAGAAAAGAAAAATTAGATGAATTAAAGAAATACAGGATTAGACACAATATATTGAAATTGAAAGAGAAACGGAATAGAGATATACGTAGAGATATAAGAAGAGCGGAACGATATATAAAAGATAAAAAGGAAGAGGAAACAAAGAAAGCAAAAAAATATACAAGACCTAAAACATTAAAAATAAAATTAGAAGTAGTAAAACCAAGTAAGAAGAAACCAAGCAAGAAGAAACCAAGCAAGAAGAAACCAATGAAGAAGAAAACAACCAAGAGAAAACCATCGAAAGGTAAGAAGTAATTGTATTTTAAAGAATAATATTATATACACATAATGATTAATAGTAGAGGATATTCCATTTCAAAAGATGACACGAGGATACCGAGTGAAGGTATAGAGAAGGCATTAATTGTAAAGCCGATGGTATATTCTACAGGAGGTGGTCGTAAGGGTTTTAGACAGAGTGAGAATGATAAATTTTCAGTATACAGAGAAAGCACAAAGAGATATTATATGCCACGGGTTTATGGAATAGAAAAATATGGTAAACCAACTCATGATATGTTTGAAGGTCGTTATGTTCATTTAGATGATAATGTGTGCGAATTCAAAGGGGACTTGCGTGAACATCAAATTGAGTCAGTATCAAGGATTCAAAAAAATTATTCGTCAGTTGGTAGTTGTTTATTGTGTTTGCCATGTGGATATGGTAAAACATGTGTAGCTATTCATATGATATCAAAAATGAAAGTAAAAACACTTGTAGTGGTACACAAAGAATTCTTGATGACGCAATGGGCAGAGCGTATTCAAGAATTCTTGCCGAATGCTAGAATTGGTTATATTCAGCAGAATAAATGTGATATAGAGGACAAAGATGTAGTATTAGCTATGTTACAATCTGTTTCAATGAGAGATTACGATAAATCGGTATTTGATGGTTTCGGTCAATTGATTTTAGACGAGTGCCACCATATTGCGGCAAGAGCATTCTCTAACGCTATGTTTAAAGTCCAATGCAAATATATGCTAGGTCTTTCTGCCACCCCAGAACGGGCAGATGGATTGACGATTCTTCTAAAATGGTTTCTGGGTGAATTTGAGATACCTGTCTCTCGTCCTAAGAATTACACGGTACACGTTGATATTGTAAAGAATCCAACTTTGTATGATTTACAAGACCAACTACCGGGTGGTGCTATAAGGAAAGCTAGTATGGCAGGAATGATAACTAAACTAGGGGATGATCTAGAACGTAATAAACTATTGTTAGATAAACTAGAAAGTGTAATAAAGGATACTCCAAATAGAAAGGTAATCATTCTAAGTGATCGCAGAGAACACCTAACTTACTTGTATAAACAGATTACCACGAAAACTAATATGAAAAAGGAAAATTCATCATTGAGTGGAATGACATGTGGTATGTATATTGGTGGAATGAAGAAACAAGACTTGAAAGAATCAGAGGACTGTGATATAATTGTAAGTACATATTCAATGACCTCAGAGGGATTTGATATTCCATCTTTGAATACATTATTTCTATCTACCCCTAAAAGTAATATAGAGCAATCAGTTGGAAGAATTCTTAGAAAATCATCTGACATTAATCCATTGGTAGTAGACACATATGACAATCATGGATTGCTAGAGGGTATGTATAGAAAACGTATTCGCTTCTATAAGAAGAACGGTTATGCAATAGATTATGGAGATAATAGACCCGGTGGACGTGTATTTCAAGGTGGTGTTAGTATAAAAACTACCCAAGTGCCAGGAGATAAACAGAAAAACACGTTGGATAAATATGCATTTAACGATGATTATTAATACTTATAGGATGTAAATTATAATGAATAATAACATGAACGCAGCGCACGCCGCAGCTATTCTTTACGTGATGTCAAAGGACACTGAAACATCTTATAAGACAGCAAGTGTTTGGCGCAAGAAGCAACCCGCTTATACCTATGAGACACCTAAGCGTTCTACGAATAAGTCACAGGTTAGAATTCCTCCGGCACCAAAGGTGAATAAGGCTCTTAGGTCTCGGGGAAAGCGTGATCCAGTAAATCCTATTCCGTTTCGTATTTAAAGAATAGAATAATAATTATAATTAGATGTCAAGAACAACAATAGTAAAAAAAAGCGAAAAACATTACACTTCAGAAAATGTGCAATTGCAAAAATTAGACAAAATAATGAAAAACAAGTATTTTAGAGATTTCATATCTGACTTTGAAGACTGGACAGATATGAAATGTGCCTTTTTGTATATAAAACTATACACTATGGTAGAACATGAATTTATTCATAAATACGAAAGAGAACCAGTTGATAATGAAATTATAAATATAGTTACAGGAATGATAAAAGACAGAGATATAAGATATAAACTATTCCACAAGAGTAATTTATTGCCATCGGTGAACAACAAAGACAATAAATTATTCTTGAAGGATAAATTACTAGATAGTTAATAATGAGTTTTGAAGCAGCAATGGAATATTCAGTTAACAATATGTTAGATGCTATTAATTCTGATCCACAAATGAAGAGTTTTTTCTTGAATTATAATCCACCTGACAATAAAGGTTACATTTTTAACAGTGATCCAGAGTATATAAAATATAATGAAAAACTATTAAAAATGGTAGATTCAGATGGACATTCTGGTGCATCTTATGCTATGTGCCTAAGATCAGCCATTGAAAAACTAAAAAAATAATTACTTACCATTTTTCAGTCTCTTAGCTAATGGAACACTATTTTTACTATTCATTTCCTTTTGTATTTTTTTACCAAGTTGTGAATCTTTCAATATCATTCTACCAGTTTTAGGATTTTTTATGTATTTTGTAGGGTCATTTTTTTTATCCTTTTTCACAGGAGCAGGTGATTTCTTGTCCTTTTTATCTTTTACTAGTTTATTGTAACATTCTATAACATCGTTTATATCTTTTAGTGATAGTTTACTCATATGATATATATGTAGAAATAAAAAATTTTATATAATAAATGAGTAAACAAAAATTAAATAATGAATTTTTAGATAAACTAAAGAATTTACATACTACCGGTACATATAAATTAGAACCCACTCAGTTTTTAAAAATAAAAGATTCAGCCCGCGATGGAAATTGTTTTTTTCATTCTTTTTATAAATCAGTTCAAAGTCAATTATATAACAAAGAAATTGATGATAGTATAGATAATGATAATTTAAAAGGTATAAATTTATTGAAGAGTAGAGTTAGTGAAAAACTAGATGAAATTATTAAACACATTAAAAGTTGGAATAATGGTCCTACTTTTATCAGAGAACTAAATGAAAAGAGACAACGTAATATATTCTCAGAAACTAGGAAAACTTTTGGCAGTCACACCTGGGCAGATCATTATACTGCATTTATAGTAGGAATCTGTTTTGGAATAAGAATATATCTAGTATCATCAATATTAAAAGACAGCGAATTAGGTTTTAGAAAAGATATTTTAAATACAGAATCAAATAAAAAAGAGAATAAATCTTTATTTGCAGGCGTGGATATAAATTCTTTTTACAGAAGTTATTATGGTCCAGCTTTTAATGAATTACCAGAAGTATTTATATATTTTAATGGTATAAATCATTTCGAGCCAATATATCGTATAGATAATCCGTATAATACTCCTATTGTATATGATAAATCAAAATCATCTAAAACATCAAAATCACCTAATAATTCGAATTCAACAACTTCATCAAAAACACCTAATAATTCGAATTCAACAACTTCATCAAAAACACCTAATAATTCAAATTTACCAACTTCATCAAAATCATCTAAAACATCTACTTCACCTAACAATTCGGATTCAACAACTTCATCTAATAATAAAACTCCAAATCGCCCACAAACACCTATAAATCAAAAAAATGAATTTCCACAAAGTTATGGAAATTTAATATATTTATTACCTTTAGTTTTAGCTACAATTGGTGCAATTGCTGGAAGTGGTAAATAAATTTAATTAGCAGTTTGTATAACATAATTAGAAAAGTTGATAATGAATTGCAAGAAGTCTTCATTGCTGTCCCTTATCATCTTAATTGCCCGGTCCAATAATTTTGCCCTGTTTACACTTGGGTTCTTTAGACGTAGTTCCGCATACCAGAATGACCAAACAACACAGAAGCCTGATTTTTTAATTCCCTTAGCCCATCCTTGGTTACATTCAATAGTCTGTACGTTTACCGAAGGACAAAAGTCTAATGGCTCATAATAATTCTTTATTTCAATCGGCTGGGGCATTAGCTCTGGTTTGTACTGTTCAGGGTGATTAGCTTTCGTTATCTTGTTAGCAGTCTCACACCTTAGACTTTCACGTCTGAATTCTTCCTGAATGACCTGGTCTATGTTTCCATCTATGCAACGACTCGTATCTAATCCGCCTCCAGTTTTACCGTGTGGCTCGAATCTTTCGAGTGATTTATTTATTTTGTCATATACTAACATATTTAGATGTCCATCACCTTCCATGCAGCGTATAGATAATGGCATGACTATAAGGCGTTCTGTTTTTTTAATACACTCGTGAAATCGTTTCCAAAATCCAATTGGCACAATAGCTTGTCCTTCTCCATTCTTGGTAATTTGTTTCCATATAAATTCAAAATCTGAATATTGTGCAAACGTTAGTTTATTTGCCTTTTGTTTTTTTGTTAGTTGTGAACTAAATTTTATGTGTGTATTTACCTTTATATTATCTGGTATTAACACACACTGTTTTGGATATTTCTTTTTAAGTTGTATCAGAAACGACAATAATGTAGCAGGGTGATTGTGTTTTTTCCATTTTGCATAAGTAGCCTTGTTTTTCTTTTGCTGAAGTATGCATATTTTAGGTGTTTTTTTCATAGATGGAACTTCTGTGAATTTAGGTGCGAAATCAGAATACGGTATACCAATTTGATTCCCTGTTTTTAATATTTTTTTGAATAGATCCATATCGCCCCCAAATATGTAACTTGCCCCACGACAATTATCTTTATCATAAAGACTGTTTCTCATTATTTTGAATGCCTCTTCTGCTTGTTCACCGTTCCACTTGTTCTTCAGTATTGCAAGTTCCGCAATCAATGCGCAGGATTTATTATTATCTTGAATCAATTTGTTCTTAACGAGATTTGCGAATTCAATGACGGTTAAATTCTTCAATTTCTTGTACCCAGCCATTATCTTCGGAGACTGCTTTTCTTCTTTTCCGTCATCCCATACAATTGTTTGTGAATATGTATGTCTGTACTTTTCGGTCTTAAAAGTTGTTCTCATCATGTTTATTTCGGTTTGGTATTTATCCTCCCAGCCTGGTAGTTCACTTAGTTTGTATAGAGTCTCTGCGGTTATACCACGTTCTTTCATTAGTTTAGGAATAC
>CERI01113153.1_pt1 | contig 11983 bp, 14 predicted proteins | sample 350261 | NCBI WGS metagenome assembly CERI01 (sample SAMEA2620979, study PRJEB7988) | marine metagenome | isolation source: saline water (ENVO:00002010), including
AGAAGGTGTTGGCCCAGAAGGTGTTGGTCCAGAAGGTGGTGTTGGTGTTGGCCCAGAAGGTGTTGGTCTAGAAGGTGTTGGTCCAGAAGGCGTTGGTCCAGAAGGTGTTGGTCCAGAAGGCGTTGGCCCAGAAGGCGTTGGTCCAGAAGGTGTTGGCCCAGAAGGTGTTGGCCCAGAAGGTGGTGTTGGTGGTGATGGAGGAGAAGACGAAGAATTAAAATATATATAAATTCCTATACCAAAAATAAAAATCAGGATTATCCCAGCCAAAATGATAATATCTTCACTATCTTCGTCTATTGAGTTATTTGAAGAGATGTAATTAGGAGAGATGTAATTAGGGGGGATATAATCTCTACTCATATTAAATTATACATTGATAAATAATTCTCCGTTATAAATGACTCTAGCAGAAATATTATCTATTTTATAGTTTTCGTCTATGTATAATTGATAAGGATATATTCTCTGTATACATTTATCCGGTAAGATACTATCTAAACCCATGTAATAAAATGTATCATTCACATTATATTTTAATTTATATCCTTTTAATGAATCCTTTACTAAGAGTTGTTTTAATGGTGGAAATTCATCTTGACTAATATATTCATCAATTACATCATCATCGAGAGTATATATCTCTTGATAAACTGAAAATTCTTTACCTAACCTCTTATTATAAGGATGGTCCCTTTGAACGTAATTTAATATCATCATACTATCGATATAAACATCACATAATCTTCTACCCTTTTCTCTGATATATCTAATATCTGGGTCTTTTTCTTCGGTTGATACGTATTCGTAGTAAATAAAGAGATTATTTCCTTCATCATTTGATGCCGATATAACATATACATTTGGTTTAATATGATATAGATATTTTGCTTTGAGTTGAACTATATCTATATTTTCTAGAGTTCTAGCAGAAATTCCAGGAAAATACGCTATTTCTCCAGACAATTTATCGCCGAATCTAATACACTTATCGTTTAATTCTGGATCATCTCTCGTATGTTGAATACAATCTAAAGAAGATTCTTTAATAACAGAACTTATTTCTAAAGATACTCTGTATTTGCGTTCCATAATTTCAAATAAATGATTATCGGCGCTTTCACCACCAGTATCAACATTAACTCTAATGATACTATCTAAAACTTCTTTAAAATCTCTGTATTCGGGTTTATTTAGTTCTACCTTAATATTATCTTCATTAAATTCAGGCATAAGCCAAGTATCATTATCATCATTTCTCAATGATTTATACACGGATTCTAAATTATCACCCTTAGGCAATGTAGCTAAATATAAATATTGTTCAACATTTCTATCTTCTTTAGGTAACTGTGTATGTGATCTCATGCGGATCGCTCGACCTAAAACCTGATCAATTCTAACATAGTTCCAGAAGGGTTCTAATATATGAACCTGTCTCACACATGTTAACGAAATACCTTCAGCTCCGGCAGACGAAATAATCATTATTTGAATATATTCACCATGTTTATTGTTTTCATCGTTATAATATTCCTTACTAATACTTCTCTCCGCGGGACCTTCGGAGCCCGTGATAAATGTATATCTTTTACCTTTTTCTTTTTGAGGATCTTTTGTATCAAACTTTTGGTAACCATTGCTTTTTAATACTAATTCAAATGCTTCAGATCCCCCATCAGATCTAAAATCACTATAAAATAATATCTTACCAGTTGGTTTACCATCTTTCATAAATTTATTTATGTTATTCATTATCTGAAACATTTTCGGAGAAAGATTTTTCAAATCTTCATCAATGCTCAATGAATTATCATCCAAAATTGTCTGATATGCTTTTGCTTTCATGTCTTCTATTAATTCTTTATTTTCTTCGATCTTTTTTGTAGTTCTAAAATCATCATCTAAATATACAATATTACATGATTGTCTGGTTCTCATATGATAATGAAATGGTGATTCTTCATAGCCTCTCATTCGCGCGAATGCATCCATGGTTTTTTCTTTAGACCACATCTCCATATATTTTTCAAATTGAGTTTGACTCATCATACAGGGGACAACATTCAGCTTTTGAACTATTTTATGATTTTCTAAACCTCTTGGTAAATATTCGGGTTCAACTACTATAGGCATGTCTACAATAGAGGATCTATCTATGGGATAATACGAAGTTAATCCCATTAACATTCTTTTCATTAATATACGTTTCATTTCCGGTATTTCATCTCTACCTTCAAAGAAATATCTCATAAAGTTATCATTATTTGTCATGTCGGTTAGAACATCATCATCTAGTATATCAAACAGTTTTTGCTTTCTATTGAAAACTACATTTAATTCTTTATCATATATTGTATGTTTACCTCTTAATAATCCGGATTTAACTCTTGGTGATAAATCCGTATAAGTTTCCTTACTTGGTATAATATCTTCTCCATCGAATATTTCATGTAATCCGTCATAAATTTCATTAATAAATATATTAAAGTGCTTGAAATCTTCTTTTTTACTCTGAACTGTATATACTACTTCGTTTTTATCATCAGGGTCCATTAAAGATTCAAATCCAGTTCTCTCCTGAATAAACGATATTACAATTTTACCCATCTTCTTCTCGACATAAAATAGTTCTATTAAGGATGGGTTTTTATAAAAAACTTCATTGCATCTGCGTGTTACATCTTCCATACTTAGGTCGCTCTTTATCGTAAAGGTGTATATCTTTATTAATCCTTTTAACATGTTGTATAATACAGCTATTTCAGACGGTCGGTTAATAACGGGTGTCCCCGATAAGAATACTAGTTTCACATTTTCAGCATTAACAATCCATTCATAAAAAACTTTGGAAGGCTTTGATGCGGGATTTAATATTTCTCTTACAAAGTTATGTACTTCGTCAATCACCACACATTCTCCATAAAATGGAGAATCTACATTAAAGTTTTTCTTGTTGTATTTGAGCCTCTTTTCTAAATCTTTAACGATTTTCATATTATTTGTAAGAACTTTCTTCTTTTGCTCTTCGTCTAATAAATATAAATCTTCATCTTCCTTCTCTTCTTCATCTTTATCAGACTGTTCTTTTATATTATCCGACTTAACTTTAGGAAATGGATTATAATGAATAAAATTATATTTTGTCTTAATAAGATATTCTAATTCTCTCTTAAGAAATTCTTGTTGTTCTTTTTCTAGATCTTCATATTTTGTCCCATTCTTATCGGGTATAAAAAAACCTCTGATAGATTTTGCTTTCTTTTCTAATTCTTTGTCTTCATATTGCTTCACTGCTCTAACAGTTTCATTTTGAATACTTCTTAATACTTTTCCATCTAATTTATAACTATCTTTAAAATCATCATCTATCTCAGATATTTTTACGAATAACCAATTGTTATCTATATTTAATTCGTCTTTACCCCATCCCATCTTTCCTTTCACTTTATCACCCATTATTTCACCAATAAAATTAGTCTCTAAAGATGCTGGTAACAATGTGTTAATGCGCATTTGACCTCTCAATCCCTCGGCCAAAGAAATAGCTGTCGCTGTTTTACCTGTTCCTAGCCCATGATAAACAAGCAATCCCCTATAAGGGGTTTCATAAGATAAATATTGTTGAACAAGTGTTTGATATATCTTAAGAGGCGAATCTGAATTTAAATCTTTTATTCTTTCATAAAAAACATTGTTGACCCAGTTTACAAAAGCTTTTCGATGTTGTGAAACGGTTTTATTGTCTAAATCTTCTAACTGTATTATTTCAGCACTAGGATCTTGTGGTTCGTCTTCGTCGGATTCTTCATCATCTGGTAAGGGTGAACCAGGAGCATAAGTAGGTCCATCTATATCTTCAGTTATTTCGGTTAATCCAGGATCATCTGGTGTAGGAGATCCTGGAGCATAAGTTGGATCTTGATCGTCGTCGTTTAATTCTAATTTTAATTCGTCTGACATATTATATTATATATTACTATATCATTTAAAATTATTCAGATAAAACATGATATTTAATCAATGCTCTCTTAGAAGCATCTTGTTCAGATTTTTTCTTACTATTACCATAACCCGAAACAATATATTCATCCTCTTTGTATAGTTTGCATTCATATTTATTTTCTTCATTCTTTTTTGTTTTGTATGTGGGATACAACTGATAATTGTGTTGAAAATATCTTAATATTTGATCTTTATAATTATTATCATATAAGATTGTCTCACTAAAATCGACATATTTTTCAATAACATTCACTATAAATTTCTCGACTAGTTTGAAATCTTGTTTATCTTCGTATATTGCTCCTAAAAATGCTTCAAGAATATCTTCTAAAATATTTGTATTGCTTCTCCCTTCACAGTTTTCTTCAATGTGCTTAGATATTATCATATACTTATCAAAACCTAAACACTTCGATAAATATGCTAATTGCTCCCCACAAACAAATCGTATCTTTAATTTTGTCAGAAATCCTTCGTCCATCTTATGCATGTGAAAATATCTATTATACAAATAATTAGCTATAATGTTACCTAAAAATGCATCACCGACAAACTCTAATGTTTCATATGAAATATTAAATAGTTTAATGGAATTATATTCATTATTGTATTCTTCGTAATCTTTTAACTGAGTGTAAGATTTATGAACAAAAGCTCTCTGATAAAGAGATAAATTATTACATTTAAAATCTTGAATATTAAGTGATTTCATAATATTCAAGATATCATCTTCTTGAAGTAAAATATTATTAGTATTGTAAGGATTCGCCTTAAATTTAGTTTCTTCCATATTTATTGTAAATTAATTAATGATTTTACTTTTAAATCAAATTTAAATAATTATTGACTTCCTGCTGGACAGCTTTCGCCAATTTCAAGAGGTCTGCGAGGTAAATCAGGTCCAATAGTACTGTTCATCCAAGGACTGACATTCACCTGCGGATTCGGTGGTTCAGATCTTAACTGTTGATTTGCGTTTCTTAAACTCTGACCAACTGTATTAACACCGACATGATAAGTAGAGTCCAACATGTTAACACCTTGTAACACGCCTTCGCCTACTGGTTTCGCGATATTAAACTCTTGAATTGCTTTGCTTTCATCTGTAGGTAATAAATCTTCTGGTTTTAGTTTCTGCTGAGGATAGCAGGTGGAAGGTGTGCGACCGAGACCAGTAACAGCTTTTTGAACTTCATTGTGACCAAGTTCTTCGGATGCAGCAACCGTCCCACTGCCACTACTAGCTAAAGAACCAATTCTAGGAACACCCTGCCGAGGAACAGGCATAACCAACTGACTAGGCGCAGAACCACTAGGCATTAGACCTACATCGAAGCCCTCCATGCCAAACATATTTAAAATCTTAGTTAAATATCCAGTACACTGTAAAACAACAAGTGCTAATAGAAAAATACATATATTTTGATTCTTATCACACCAGTCCATTAAATCAAATCCCATTTTTATATATATACAAAATAAAAAAAAAATTAAGAGAAAATACATTAAAAATTACTCAAACGATGTTCCAGATCCTTAATATTTTTTTGCTGAGATTCAAAATTCTCTTTTGCTAATCTTAATTCATTTGAAATCCTTTCTTTTTCATCTTTTCTAAAACATTGAATGAAATCAGAATCTAACATTAATTCTTTCTCAAGTGATTTTAATTCATCTTCTTCTTCTTCTTTGTCATTAAATGCGTAATTATCTAGAATTGAATACTTATTGTTACCATCTAAAAATACTTTTATTTGTGAAATATAAATATCACAATAATAGTGTTGTTTCAAGAATTTTAATCCTTTTACATGAAGTATTAATACAACTTCTGTATTTTCTTGAATTTTTTCAAAATCGACACATATTCTCTTTTTATCATAAATCTGACACTGAACTTTATCTTTAATCATTGGGACTTTAAATGAAAAACGAGGTTTACTATTTTTCTTAACTGGTTTATTTCCTCTCTTATACATATTATCAATAATCTCTAAAGGAATGTTTTTACCAAACCAGTCTTTATTATTTTCAAATGTACATTTTATATTTTTTTCATCTAAAGATAATAAACTATCGTAAAATGAGTAGTCCATATTTACAGGTTCTAAATCTAATAGAGAGTTATTGCTGTTTAATATTTCTTTATGATTATTTTTGCAAATCATCTTAGGTGTCTGTAAATAAAATGGCTTGTTATCATAGTTCATTGAAGAATAATAAATAACACCCTGTTTTTCAGGTTTGCTATAATTAATTTTTTTGAAATCCAATTCATCGTGACTTATAATACTCATTATTCTAATAGTAGAATAAATATGATTAAACAAAACGCGTAAAAAAATATACTAAACCAAATGAATAACTTTACATTTCCATTTCATATAAAATTTATCGTTCATTCTCCAAATCTTATCAACATATAAATCGCATTCCATATTTTGAAATTTGCGAATATTAAATATATTCACTCCCGAACTATAATCAGAATAAATATCTGTTAAAAATTGATTGTATTGAAAAGGTAATTTTACATTCAAATTTGGTTCATACATTTCTTTTTTATCATATTTAATTTGAGAAACAAATCTATCGGCGTCTTCACTTGTTAACCCAAGATTCTTCATAGCATAAAATTCACAACTTTGAATAAATTCAAAGAAATTTTTCATGTAGGGATCTTCATCTAAATCTGTAAATTGTAAACTCATTTGAAAATTACCATTACCCTGATTTTGAACACCAAATAAACATTTCATCTTAGGTGTAGTAATATACAACATTGGATTCTTTAGATAATATACTTGTAAATATCCAAAACACGGATTATCTTTATGAGAATCATTGCATTCGCTATATGTCTTTTCCGATGATTTGGTTACACTCATATCATCGCAATGAAATGTCTTAAAATTTAATTTATCTAAACTGAGTTTATCACTGGTAAGATATTTACAATGATTTGACATCTTAATATAAATATCTTTATTATTTTAAATATTTATCTACCTTCGGTAATCGACAACACCCTTTCTTCTCGTTTGATTATTCCATATATTTTGACATGGTATACCCTTTTTAGGATCTAATTCACATTTATCTGGTACAGGTTTATTTGATCCCCATAAAGCAGCTTGTGAATCTTTACTACACTGCTGAAAGTAATTCCCCATATTATTACTCTCTGAAAAGGGATTACATTGTGTTTCATCTCCTGTTTTTGTATATTCATTTGAGGATAAAAATTTAGCTTTAGATATATCTTCTATAAATGAGAAATCTGTTAATCGGTCCATTTAATAAATTATAATATATTTTATATTTGTTTATAATGAATTGTTTTAACTCATGCTCATTTAATCCAATATGTCGTAATTGTGAAATGGGTATTAGTGAAAACCATGAAATACTATACAAATTTAAAGGATTTGGAAAATATCACAATGTTATATTATGTAATATATGTTTTCAAGAGAGATTCGGATATACTTTAGATGAAACAACTGACTTAAAAAATATAAATGATGATCCATTAGGAAATAAAATTATAATATATAAAAGATCTAAAAAAAGATTAAAATTGACTTAATCTCGAAGAGAAAACCTACCTTAAAGACTTATTTCATACGAAAACCAATGAACCCATTTTAAATATCAACCTAAAAGAAGGGACGATGTTACATAGAGTTGTGCCCATCATGTTGTATGAATTTACGGACAATTCAAGTCCTAGTTCCAAATGTTCACCATTCGCGACAAAGCGCATGGTTGTGACCACCAATGAATAGCTTCTTAATAAAAAACTCTTAACTACCCTATTCACTGTAAAATCTGAAATTAATTTTTAGTTTCAAACGCGATTAATTCATATCCGTCCACTTTAATTTTATAATCATCTATCATGTATTTTTTGCACGGTTTAAATAACCGATTATTGCGTTTATTGTATTTTTGTATAAATTGTTTTCTTTCCAGTTCATCTAAATTTTGTTTGTCTGCAAGTTTTTCTAAATAAATTGTATTGTTTAATTCAAGTAAATCCTTAAGGAAATCCATAGTTTATAATTTTTTAATGAATATTAAAAATCAAATTTATAGGGTCTAAGGAAAAAATACTATAAATAAGTGTTGTAAATGTTTTAGTGAATCTCTAACCCAATACATTTAAAGGGTTATTTCTCATATCTTCTGGTTCATAATCTCCATCACACCATGTGATGAAAATAAAGATGATTTCAGTGTATGCATAAGCCATTATCTATAATAGATGATATTTTCAGATGCTTTAAAAGTGAAAATATTTTTTAACTATCCTTCCAATTATTATAAATAGATGATGGGTCGCCCCCCGTCATATTTGAATATTCGGACATAATGTATCGCGGACAAGCTCCATCCGCAAGACTGGTTCTGGTTGTATAATTTTCAATATAAGGCATAATGACTTGTTTTGCTGCTTCACCACATATTGATATTTTTGATTCGGGTATTTCCTCTCCCACCTTATCACATTCTGCTGACCACCAAAACCCATCCATTTCTTGCATGCGCCCCCCTGCTTCGGCATAATAATGTTTAGTTTTACAATTTGCTTTATCTTCGGATTCATAATTTTCTTTAAGATCATCAGCAATAGCTTCATTAAATCCTGAATCATACCAACCCTGAATTTCCGGAGCCGGTGCAATAACTTGAATATAACCTTTTGGACCATAAGCTTCAGCTCTATCATAACACCCCCCCAGTCCAAGATAGTCGAACCCCGCCCAGGGGTCATCTCTTATCAGTTTTGTTCCGGGGGGTACTTTTTCGCCCGATTCTATTTCTATTTCATCAATCAAATTCAAATTTTTGGGATCGTAATAAGTCCTTTCTGTTACTGCGTGCCAATCACTCATAGATGTTGGTATTCTTATACGTCGACAAGGTGCTGGGCGCCCCCCATCTTTACATTTACAGTTATCCCTACACAATCCATGCTATCCATTGCCCTTTCTCTCATAAAATTTCTACATTTTTCACGAGAACTGCATCCGAGTGATTCCCCACCCGGAGTACATCTAGGTGGATTACCTTTAACTACTTGTACATTAAATGGATCACCAACATTAGTTCCCTCCGTTATTATGGAATAATTTAATCCGCCAGGCATTATATATTTAAAATATATTTTATTTTTAAAAATAAATAATTTTTAAAAATAAAATAGATAATTATTTTAAATTACTGTTGAATACAACCAACACCTTCTTCTTCTTCATTCATACACTCTTTTACAACTTCTTGTTTATCTTTATAATAATACGCATGAACTAATTGACCCTCTTTAGGTTTTCTATCTAAATGAATTAATATTTTCTTAAGATATTCTTTTTGTTTTTCACCCAGTGATTCGGGGAATTCAATTTCTAAATCTATAATTAGATTACCAAAATCTTTTTCTGAACCGTTTTCATTTCCGTTACCTAAACTTGTATTATCGTGTTTGATAGGCATGCCTTTATTAAAAACCTGAAACATCTGATTTGGTCTTACAATATCGGTTATTTTCACCTGTAGTGATCCCTCTAAATGATCAATATACATATCCACTCCGGTCAAAGCTTCCGATAAAGATATTTTTTCAGCAACGTATAAATCATTGTCTTTGCGTTTATATCTTGGATGTTCTAATTCAACGATTTGAATAACTAAATCTTCACAACAGTTCATTTGAGGAATATAATTACCACCTTCTTTCACTACAATATTGTCGCCATTTTTACTTCCTCGTTTCACATTAATAACATACTTTGTCGATTTCTTACCTATACCACCAGAACTATTTTTTACCGTATGCGTAATATTAAATTCCTTTTGAGTACCATGATATAATTCATCTAAACTACATTCAAGATTATATTTCATGCTTGCTTTTATTTGAGAAAAAGGCATCGAAGACAAATCCGAAAACACAAATATATTACTATGCATCCCTTCACCTAAGCCAGTGAAATCTACATTAAATAAACTCTGAAATAAATCTAAAGGATTCACTTGAGGCATTTCACCTGAAACGGCTTCGTAACCGAAGTTATCATACATCCTACGTTTATCTACATCCATTAGTATGTCATACGCCTCGGAAATATCTCTAAATTTAGATTCGGCATCAGAGGATTTATTTTTATCCGGATGATATTTGAATGCTAATTTTTTATACGCCTTTTTAACTTCACCCTCTGAAGCAGATTTATCTATTTCTAGTGTCTTATACAAATCTTTCATGTTATAATGAATTCATATGAAATATTCTTTAAAATTAAACTAAATTAATCAGATAATTGATGTTTTTTTATTAATGATTTATCTTTTGTGTAGTATGGTTCATATGATTTAATCCATTCTTGATAGTTTTCATCATGTTCTCTTAACCATAGTTTGACAATATTAAATTCTTTTTTGGGTGTAATAGATATACCATTGATTAAATTAAATTTATCTTTATCATTTAATATATCCTCTGTCAAAACGCGTATAATTAAATCATTTAATTGTTTTAATAATTCAGGGCTTGGTACTTTATATGAAATACAACAACCCTCCCTATTTTCTGGATCTTCCCATGTTGGGAATATTTCTTCCCTCATTATAAAAAACATTCCATTTTGTAAATGGATCTTTTGTATACTATCTTGAAAATTTTTAATATCATATAAATTTCTAAAGGTATATAAATTTTTGTAACTACTATTCTTCCAACTGGTATCATTAATACTATGATACCATAAACACCAATTGGTATTTAGTTGATAATTATTCATTATCCTTCCTATAATAAGAGGTGTATCTTTAAATAAAATATAATTAATATTATAATGAATTTATATGACAATGTGATTATGAGATTAACTATATTTACAACACTATATATAGTAATTTTGATATTCCTTTCTCCTTTAATAGATCATTTATCCACTTCTTTAGATGAGGATATAATAATTAAAGAATCTAATTTTCAAATATTATTAGAGATTATATTACATATAATCCTGTTGGCAATAGTATGGTATGTATTACATAATTACATCAGGGTGCGCGTAGAGAGTCTATTGAATATTAAAATGAGAGAAACAACTAAAACTGCTATTGATATTATTTCTGCTATAGCACTTGTTGGGCTACAAAGGAATTTAATACAAAAATTAAAATATATATCTTATGAACATCCTTTTAGAACGATTGATATTTATGGATAAATCTATTTTATCTTAAATTATTATATATTACGGTAAAATAGTTATCGGATGTTATCTCTCCTAGAATAGATTCGTCTTCGCACTCATAAAAGTAATACCATTCAACTGGTATATACAATACCAATCCCTGTGTAAGATTTATTTTTTGTCCATACTTTTTAATACTTTCATTTGATTTTCCTTTGATATCATGGATATGTTTTGGATTAAATAAATAAAGCTTTGATTGACCATATATCTGATAAACCAAGTGTAAATTATTTTTACTTTTAGTGTGTGGAATCATATTTTTACCCTTAAGCAAACTCAAGTAATATTTTTTATTTACATGTATCTGTGATTGGAATGGTTCATATATTTCATCAAATAATGGTTTTAATCTCAGCGAATCACATAAAGTATCATTGTGATTCACATATATCTGAGATTCTTCGGTAAATGATTTTAACGAAACATATCTATTTTTATCATGGATAATTAAACCTGGGTTATCGTTACTCAACTTCTCAAATGTTAGCTGATTATATTCTTCATTTTTATTTCCTAGATTATGAATCAAGAGAGGCTTTCTTTCTTTTAGTTTTTCAAAAATATCTTCTTGATTAGCGCTTTGTAACTGTTCTATAGTTGCATTATTATTTGTATTATGAATTTCATAAATATGTTTACCAATTAAAATAGCAATTGCTAAAAACAACAGATAAAATATCATAAACTATATAAAGATTTGTTATAATAAT
>CERI01000485.1_pt1 | contig 11976 bp, 7 predicted proteins | sample 350261 | NCBI WGS metagenome assembly CERI01 (sample SAMEA2620979, study PRJEB7988) | marine metagenome | isolation source: saline water (ENVO:00002010), including
AAGTATGCAAATCAAATAATGAACAAGGATGCTTATAACACAGATTTCTTAGGTGTAGGTAATGCGTATGCTTCTGCTTATACTGACCAGTACAATGGCTCTTGGGCTAACAGTAATGGTGATGGCGACTTAATTGCAGAGTATTACAACTTAGAGGGAACTTATATTTTTCATATGACCTCTGCAACTATTCTTGACTTCATACCAAACCCACTTGATAGTGGACCTGCCTTTGTCATAGGTAAGAAATTTAGCTTTGACAGATTGCAAGGACAGTATGACCAAATCATAGGACTTATGGCTTCTATGGCAAAGATTAATGTTATGTCAATAATAGCAATGGAAGATGCAGTCTTTACAGAAACAAACATATCAGGAGAGATAGAATCAGGACAATATCGTAAAGGTAGATTTGCTGTTAACTATTTAGCTCCAGGTACACAAGTCAGTAAACCTGCTTCTAATGTTCCTTACCAAATTTTTCAACAGATAGATAGAATAGAACGACAACTTCGTGTTGGTGGTTCTTATCCTACTCAAGATGACTCACAGTCACCACTTAGCTTTGCTACTGGTAGAGGACTGGAAGAGTTAGGTGCATCTATGTCACTTATGATTAGAGAATATCACACAGTAATGTCTGATGCTATAGAGATGATTGATTCTAAAAGATTAGAGTGGGATGCAAAGATGTATGGCGGTATGAGTAAATCACTATCTGGTTATATGAATAATACTTTTTATTCAGAAACATACGACCCAAGTAAAGACATAAGTTCTTATAAAACACGAAGAGTGTATGGAGCTATGGCTGGATATGATGAACCACAGAAGATAGTTACAGGGCTGCAATTACTTCAAGCTGGAATTATAGATAAACAAACATTACAAGAAAACCTAGATGGTTTAGATAACATTGTAAGAGTTAACGATAGAATTACAAAAGAAAAAGCAGATAGTGTATTGTTTGATACATTGTTAGCACAGTCACAACAAGGTAATGCGAAAGCAACTATGGCTATTGTACAGATAAGAAAGAATCCTGATGATATGCAAAACATTTTAGATAAGTTCTTTACTGCAGAAGAGCCAGAAATACCTCAATCAGAGCAAGACTTATTAGCTCAAAGTTTACCAGAAGGAGGTGCCTTGCCACCACAAGGTCCTCCACCTGGTATAGCTCAAGTATTACAAGGTTTAGGTCAATAATGTCAATACATAAAAAATTTGAGGACATTGTAGATTTTTGTTTAGGAGATGTTGACCAACTAGGTGACAGCATTATTTTAGAAGAAGATGTTTTTAAACCTAAAGGACCTGTATACATTGACCAGTTACCACCTTTAGTATTTCCATTTGGCTATATGATTATAAGTTCAGCTTTTCAATACTTTGAAGATGAGGAAGATAAAGAAGAATGACAAGAGAAATAAGAAAGAACTATCTTAATGACAACACAGGAAGAAATCCTGGAGGTATGGTTGCAGGATTAACTGCTGACACTACATACGGTGAAGGTGTAGATATTAAAGCACAAGTTGCTGCTACAGGTGGATTACCTGATGCTTCTATAGCCAAAACTAGAATACCAACAAGAAGACAAACTGACATAGAAGCTTTTGGACCTACACAATTTCAAGAAGAAGTAGTCACTTCTGGTATGTCAATGGGACCAGGACCTGGACCAACAACAGCTACAAAATTTAATTTTAATGATTTTGCTTATCAGTCCTGGATAGAATCAGGAGACGATTCGTTACTTGCATATATAATTTGATATGGGAATTGGGTTATATTCAGAAGACATAGTAAACGAATTACTTAAAGTCTCTAAAAAAGTTACTCCAGAACTAGCTAAACAGTTTTCTAGTTTAAATCAAAAAGCATATAATGTTCCTGGACCAATGTTACGGACAGCTGCAGAACAAAACATAGATGACAATGCTTTTAATGAATTACAACAAAGAGTAAATGAGAGAGACCAAGGTACTTGGAGTAAGTTAAAAAGTGCTACTTATCAAAACATTGGAGTAACTTCTGATGTAGGTGTACCAACGTTGTTGTTAAAAGCTGTAGGTAGTGGTTTTTTGTGGGCTTGGGAAAATACTATACCAAGAGCAGCAAGAGCTGCGGAATTGTTGCAATCTGACAGGGCTGCAAATCTAAGAGAAGCCTGGAATGAAGCTGATGTAGATGACCCATTTTCTCGTTATGTTACAGCTAGAAAAGAAGGAAGAAGTGTAGATATTGGTGACGGTTTCTTATCTGTAAGGTCTGACCCAGAGGAGACTGCAACTTATCAACAACTTATAGATGAAGGTGTAGTTCCTGCTGTTGCAAGAGCTTTAGCTTTACAACAATTAGGAAAACCAATATTCGAAGAATATATTGAAGAAGGTCAAAACAAAATACAATTTACTGGAGCTAGAGCAGAAGCATTACGCAAAAGAGGTATTGTTCCTACTGTAACTCCAGGTAGATTTTTATTTAAACCTTTTGAATTTATTGCTGGACCACAAACAGAGGCATACGATTTTATGACAGGTGTTATTGATTTAGCACTTAACTGGTATGCAGACCCAGCAAACAGAGTACTAAAAGGGGTATCTGCTGTATCAAGTAGAACTAGTAAGTTTGGTCTAGGAAAACAAAAAACATTTGCATCCTTAACCAGTGAACAAGCTGATAATATGGGTTTAATAGAACAAGGATTACAAAAAGTAGCTAGACAAAAACCACTAGAAGACTATCTCGCTAGTGATGATATGGTACCTTTTTTATCTTGGATGTTTGATAACAGAAAAAATCCCGCAACTATTATTGAGAAATCAAACTTTAGTTTGACTAGGTTATCAGAAGCAGGAACTGGTTATGGTTCTAAACAATTTACAGATTTTTATAAAAGACTATCTGTTTTAGATAAAAGAGGTAAGTTAACTGACCCAATAGCTAAAGCAGATGCAGTAAGAAAAATATTAAAACCTAATGTGTTAGCTGCTGCTACAGATATGGCAGTACCAACTGTAAAGAAAGTTGGAGGATTTAGAAAAGTAATGAGTGAGACATTTGGAAAACAAAGTAGTTTTGGTTTTGACGGTCAAAGACAATTTGGTCAAGTCTATGACAACACACAATTAGATGTTAATAATCTAGATTATTTGGTTGCTAATTATGTAAAATATATGGGATTTTCTGGGGTAGAAGAAAGTGTTAAAAATGCTAGAGTTAATAACCTACTAGAAGGTGTCGCAAGAATTGGAGATAATCAACTTGCTAGAGCTAACTTTGTTGCAGGTGCAATTAAAAGCGATATGCTTAGACAAAGAGATTGGAAACTTAGTCAGTTAAAATCTAAAGGGGTTTCAACAAAAGAAACAGAAAAGTTCGTAGAGCTTTCAACAACAACAGCAGCAGGTTATCTTGAAGAAGCTCAAGATATAGGAAGATATTATGGAAGTATGGATGTTTCTATGCCTGTATCTTTTAAAAAAGAATTTATAAAATACCAAACAGAAACACTTGGAGTCACAGCAACCGAAGCAGAAAATTTATTTAGAGCAAGTTATCGTTATCCTACTTTTGAAAATCATTTAATAACATCAATAACTTTACCCGCACCATCTGCAGTAATAAAAGCAGATAGACCATTGCTAAAAAGTTTTAGTAATCAACTTGGAAAAGCCATAGATATTGTTGGTGAGTCAGCAGTTTCAACAGTTTTTGATGGCTATTATTCAAGTGTGTTTAAACCATTAGCATTATTAAGAGTTGCTTATTTGGTTAGAGTTCAATTAGAAGAACAAGCAAGACTTGCTGCAAGTGGTATTAATTCAGCTTATAAACATCCTATACAGTACATAGCAAACTTAATGGCAGGAACATATAAAAATGCAGAGGGTTTTTTACCAGGTAGCCAAATTTATAAACTAGGTTTAGGTAAAACACAAATAGGTCAAGGATATACAGATAGACAACTAAGAAATGTAGGACGAAATAACCAAGTTGCTGATGGATACAAATTAAAAGGTAAAGAATATTCAGGTTTTAATAAAGCATTTTATGCTGACTTTGCTGGTACTGCAGAAGACGCTATAGCTAGAAGAATTGCATTAATTGAATCTAGTCTGACAGATAATAAAGAACTTGCTTATACAAAACTTATAAAGGAATTAAAAACTGAAGGTAATCCTCTAAGAGATACAATGATTAATGTTAGCGGTGGAGATGGTAATCCAATGGCTATATTAAGAAATACACCTGTAGATGCAAAAGTATATGATGAATTAGTTACTGATTTTGTTTACAAACAAAGAGCAGAGTTACACGGAGTACTTGGTGGCAGAGTTATTGATAAAGCTGCACAGTCTGTTACTCCTACAGTTGAGTGGATTGTATCTCCTGCTAATGACGAACTATTACAAACTTTAGCGACAAGAAAATTTATATCAAAAGGCGGTGTAGAAGTAGATTTAAATTTATCTAATATTGGAAAAGTAGATGATTTAACAATAAAAAGATTTAGAACGGGTGATGAGACAGTACAGAAAGCTATATACGATGAAGTAATAGAAGCAGAAAAAAAAGCAGAAGAATTATTTTTAAATAAGTTTCCACCTAAACAAATACTACCAGATGAATACCAAGTAAAAGCACCAGAGGATATAAGTGCAGCTACAAGAAGCAAATGGAACAAAGCTACTTCTCTTGGTTTTAAATGGCTATCACAACAACCAGCTAACTCTTTAACAAGAAGTCCTGCTATGTTTGGTTTTTATTATGAAAACGCAACAAAACTTATTGCTGTCAGTTCAGAGAAAACTAAAAAAATTATTATAGCTGGTGCCAAAAAAGATGGTGTAAGTAAAAAAATACTCAAAGAAATGGATAACACACCTTCTGCAGGAGCAAAAGGTATCAAAGACCCAGAGCTTATAAGTAAGTTAGCTACAGCTAAAGCTACAGAACAAACATTAAATTTACTTTATGACATTTCTAAAAAGGGTGACTTCTGGCAAACAACAAGATTTATATTTCCTTTCGGTGGAGCATACCAAGAAATATTTCAAACTTGGGGAAGGCTAACAAAAGCTAACTTACAGTTTGCTACTAGACCATCACAGTTATCTTTGTCAGGAATAAAACCAAACCCAGTATTTGATTCGGAAGGAACTAAAGGTTTCTTTTATGCAAACCCAACAAACGGTGAGATGGTATTCGGTTATCCTGGTGAAGGATTAATAGAAAACTGGATGTTAGGTGGAGACAGTGATAATGTCAAAGTTAACCTACCACTATACGCAGCATCAGTTAACTTAGCTGCATCAGTACTTCCAGGTGTAGGACCAGTTGTAAGATTACCTGCTTCATATTTGTTTAAAAACTATCCAGAAGAAGGATTTATTAACAAAATGATATTCGGTGATTTTGAACCGCCTGACATAACAGACCCAGTAGAATTTGCAAAAGCTTCTGGTGCTTACCCAGCTTGGTTAGAAAAACTATCTAAAGTTGTTTTACCAAAAGATGAGAACACAGTAGGTGCTTTTGGCAACACAGTTATGGACACATACAGAGCTATGATTTATGCAGGTATTATTTCAGATAGACCAGAAGACAGAGAAGCTGGTTTAGAAAAAGCAGTACAACAAGCTAAGTATGTTTATTTAGTTAGGTTCGCTTCACAGTTTCTCGGTCCTGCTGGTACAGCAAGTCCTTTGTATGAGTTAGAAACAAAGAATGGAGACTTCTATTTCTTTCAAACTTTAGCTGATGATTATAGAGATATTAAAAAAGAAGTTTTAGGTGACGATACAGAAGCTACAAGAATATTTATAGAGAAGTATGGTATTAATCCAATAGCATTAACTGTTGGTAAAACCTCTACAGTAATGAAAAGACCTGTTACGAAAGAAGGTAGTTTATGGTTACAAGCTAGTGAAGATATATATACAGAATATCCTTTAGTTGCTTTTTACGCTAACCCAGAACCTTCATACTCAGATTTATCGTGGGGACAAATAAAAGATAACTACTTAGAGGGTGCAGCAGTACCAAGAAGTCCTAGACAACACGCAGCTTTACAAGCAAAGATAAAAGGATTTGTAGAGTTTACACAATGGGAAAGAGATTTAGGTATTGAGAATGATAACTCTCCACAGGCAAGAGCTTTGAAAAAACAATATCAAGATAACCTAGCACAAACGTATTGGGGTTATGGCTTTGATACAATCATTGGCTTACCAGATAGACCTACAATAAGTATGCAGATAGAAGAACTTGAGCGTATGTCAAGAGACCCAAGACTATCCGAGTATCAAGCAATAAAAGGTTTACAAGCATATTTAAGACGTAGACAAATTATTATTGATGAAGTAGAAAAGGCTACAGGTAGCAAAACTATATGGAAACAGTCAGATAACTATGTAGGTATGAGAGAGTTATTAAGAAGTTATGGAGAATACTTGGTAGTACAATATCCACAATTCAACTCTGTTTACCAAAACCTGTTAAAATCAGAGTTACAAGGCGAATTTAAAGATAACATACTTGCTGGAGAAGAAGCTTAATGGACAAAAAAACATTTGTAGAAAATTTACTTAGTTGGATTCAAACACCTCTTAGACCAGGAGAAGCTCCACCATATCTAGACCAAGGACAAATAGATGCTTTATATGCAGCAGAATCAGTTGAACAAGCAGCACAGTACGCTATAACTCTAGGTCTTGGTGAGTATGTAACTATTGTTGGTAAAGGAACACCAGTAGAATACTTTGATGATGATGATGCTTTTCGCCAAGCTGTAGGGTTAAGTATTGCAGAGCCAACTAAGTTTATTGGAGTTGACCCTGCACAGCAAATAACATATCAAGGACAAGAAACAACAATAGGTGCTATGCCTGGTAACTTTTACCAAGTAGGAGATAACAATACATTTGTTGATATGACACCTAATGAAATAAGAAACATACAAGCTGATTTAGTTAATGCAGGTTTGTTAGGTAAAAAAGTAGGTAGAAGTTTTAGACCAGGGTTTTTTGACCCTGAAGTTGATGGTGAAGCTATGAAAGATGTTATGACCTTAGCCAATATTATGGGTGTTGGTAAAGCAGAACAAGGATGGAAACAAGCATTAAAAAATTACATAGATAATCCTTTACCTAGTTTTGAAAATATACAACCATATTTAGAACCTGATTATAATTCTATAGCTCAAGATGTTAAAGGTTTATTTAGACAAAGATTAGGTAGAGACCCTAAAGCTTATGAAGTAGGATTATTATATGATAGTTATACATCTAGTGAAAGAGCAGCATTTAATCAACAACAACCTCAACCTTTACCTGACGCTACACCTGTTACACTGGAGATGTATTCAACAGAGTATGAAGCAGAAATGGATGTAGCTGAAAGAAATGACCCAGGAGCAGATATGTTATCAACCTTTGACACAGTCACACAAAAAGAACAAGAAGCTTTACAAGCTGGTCAAGACATCCAAGATGGTCGTTTGCGTATTATTAATAATATTGCTAGGAGACCAAGGTAGTATTATGGCAGAAGAAATGAATCCAGATAATAACCCTTCATTGATAGATGTAGCTTTAGCTACTATTAAACGTGTAGAAACAGAAGGAGAAACACAACCATATCAAACTTTACATTCACCTGTAGATATATATATTTATGGAACAGCATCTGAAAAAGCTTATAAAGTTAAACAGTTTGAAAAACTAGGATTTCCAACCGGTATAAAAGATGGAAGACCTACTGTTACAGCACAGGCATTAGGTGCCTATGGTTTATTAGATATTGACTTTAATAGGTTTGCTAAAGATGCTGGTTTAGTTAATTTTGATTTTAGAAAAGATGAATGGCAAGACTCTGCAGTGCAAGATAAAATAGCTAAAGCATTAGCAGAAGATTACTTTACAAGATATAACTCTTGGGATTTAGTGAGGATTGCTTGGTTCGGTGGACCAGAAAGAGCTAAAAAAATTAATAACAAAGAAGCAACACTTACTGAAATGCCAAAAAATGTACAAGATGACTTAGTTAAATTTCAAACAAAACTTAATGAAGAACTATCTAAAACACCTCCTTCTACTATAGGAGCAGAGGAAGTTGTATTTGAAGAAGGTTTCGATAGAGGTATACCAGACCCAGTTCCTGGGTATGTACCTGGACATTTTAAAAATCAAGAAAAAGATTTTGTTCCAAAAGATATAAACACTCCCAATCAAGGACCTATGGGAAGAGAAGAAAAGATGATTACTAAATTGTTTTCTTCTTTAGTACCAGAAGCTAATAGAGGTGTTGTTAGTAAGACACCTGGTTCAGCAAGAGAGATTAGATAATGGCATACAACTTACTCGGACAACAAGGAACTAAAGGTACTAGAAACCCAGACCCTAATCTATCTGATGCAGAAGCAACTTATTTATATGATAACGCTCCAGGAGATGGTGATAATAAAGGTGTAATGTACACAAGTTTTGGAAATCAAATAGTAGATGTTGAGGCACATAACAAAAAAGCAGATGAAGTAGCTACTGAGCAGTCTAGAGATTCCAAAGTAAAACCAGGTTCATCTGTAGATTTATCTAATACTTCCTTTGGCGAAAAAGAATCTGTAGATGTTGCCGAAGTATTACCTCCAATAACAAGTAAAGAGCGTAAATCAATAAAATCATTTTCTGATTTAGCAAAATTAACATCCACAAAACGATTAGATGAAAACGATATTAATTTACTTTTAGGTTTAAATCCAGAGTGGACAAGAGAGGACATCAATCAAATAATTGCAGGTGAATCTATTCCTTGGTGGCAACAAATGGGATTTGACTCTATAGATGAAGCAGATTCTGAATTTGGTAGAGGTTCACTAGATATAAAAGATTACGAAAAATTTAAAAAAGAACAAGATGAAATTGATAAAGCATTAGAAAATAGAAGTACAACTACAACTACAACCTCTACTACTAGCCAAGCTAATATCCCTGCATATCAAGTTACAATATACAAAGATGGTCAAGAAAAAACATTAGATGTAAGAGACCCACAACTACAAAGTTTTCTTAACGATAATTGGTCAACGGAAAAAACAGTTGGTTCTACTACAGAGTCTGCACAATTTTTAGCTTCAACACAAGTAACAATATATAAAGATGGTCAGGAAAAAAATGTAGATTTTAGAACTGTAAGTAGTTATGTAACAGATGGATGGTCAACAGATAAAACATTTGTACCTGTACCAAGTAGTGATTTAATAGATACTCCTACAACAACAAGTTCACAAGACTTTGTATCAGACCAAGTGATAGTTTTAGGACCTAATGGAGCTAGGACAACAGCTCAAAAAAACAAAAGACCTGGAGAAGATATGTCTGAGTATGACAGACTTATTGCAGGACTTATACCTGGTAGAGAAGGCTATAAAAATGCAGACAAAATAGATTATGTAGACACTTATGGTGGACACTCAACTGGAGAAAGTGTTACTGGAGATTATAAAGGTGACTATGGTGGAGAAGATGCTTCAACTCCAGATTCTGAAAGAGAGAGCAAAGTTGGTGCAGGTAATACAGGTTACGACAATAAAGATTATTCATTAGTAGAAACTGAAACAACTCAAAGTAATACATTTGTTCCTAGTAACTTAGACCTTATAGAATTAAATAATATACCTGTCGGTGCTGAAGTATGGGATGTAGAAGGAACATTATATTTAGCGTATGCTGTTCCTGGTGCAGGAGACCTATACACAGGTAGTACAATATGGATGGCATATGATGTAGTAGGTAATGATTTGTTTGAAGCAGGATTACTTACAGAGGGATTTGAATACAAAGGACCTAATGGTTCTCCAAGTAAAAGTTGGTTTGATACTACAGCTATTTTATCTGGTAATAGCAATCAACTTATTGGTATGGATAGTGACCCATTTGCTTCGTTTGTTGAAACATACAAAGAAGAAGCTTTATTAAGACCTTGGTTACTAGACAATGAGTTTATAGAGTTACAAGCAGAAGCTGCTTTAGAAGATAGAGATATATCTGAAGCAGAGTGGAGAGCTACAACTTGGTACCAAACTAATAACCAAGCTAAAAGAGATTGGATGGACATTGAACTATCTGACCCTGCAGAAGCACAGAGACAAAGAGATGATTTAGAATTATATTACAAGAATCAATTACAAGGTTTAGGAGTATCTAATGTACCTGATGGATTGATTCAATGGGTAAGTAGTCAAAACATTACGGGTAGTTGGTCAGATTTAAAAACAGCAGAACAGTTACAACTATTTGCTGACCCATATAAGACAGGTGAAAGAGACGGAGAGATGCTAAATCTTATATCTACATCAGGATTTGGTGATGTTGATAGAACATCAGCTAGGGAAAAAGAAGTAGTCGAGCTATATAGAAAATGGTTAGGTCCTTCTTTAGGCTCTTTAACACAAGATGAAGTTTCTTCTATAGCGGGTAGATTACGAGATGACCCTGACTATGAAGACGCTTTAGTTAATTCATTAAAACAATCAAGACTTGCTGCATTTAGTAATTACTCAAATCCAGAACTTACATATGAAGATATTGCAAGACCTTGGAGAAACTTAACAACTTCTGTATGGGGTCAGACAGCAGATGAAACACAAGGTTGGTGGCAAGAAATGTTAAAGAGTAATGATTATTCGACAGCACAAACTACACTAAGAGAAAAGGGTTTAGAACAAAATATTAATCAAGTAAGTGTTGATGCAAGCCAAGCCTTACAGAATGCTTTAGGACAGGGTTCAGTATCACAGAGTGGAGTTAACGTATAATGGCAACTTTTCTAGAACTCGCAGAAAGTTTATATCCTAATCTACCGCCTAGTATTTTAAATTTATTTGCAGCAGAATGGGCTAAAACAGGAGACCCTAATGTTGCTATATCTAATGTAAGGAAAACAGACGCTTATACAGCAGAGTTTCCAGGCAATAAAAGACCAGATGGTACAGTTAAGTTTGATGAGGTGACATACACAGGTTTAAAAGAAAGCTATATAGGTACACTTGCTGAGTATGGTATTCCAAGAAATACATCAGAGAATTTATTACAGACAAGATTGACTGGTTTAGTAGAAGGTGAAGTATCAGCAAGAGAATTTGCTCAAAGAATTGATACCGCTTACAAAGGTATACAAGAAAATATACCGCAAGTACAAGAGTTTTATGCGACTGAGTTTGGATTAGAGTTAACACCAGAAGCAATTTTTATGGGTGCATTAGACCCAACTATAGGAGAAGAAATTGTATCAGGAAATATTACTACTGCACAAATAGGTGGAGAGGCTTCTAGAGCAGGTTTTGATATATCAGGAGAATTTGCAAGAAGACTACAAAGAGCAGGTGTTTCACAAGCACAAGCTAGACAAATATTTGCATCAGCAGAAGCACAGCTACCAACAATACAATCCTTACAAGCTGAAAGAGGAATAGAATCTGAAGAACAATTTACTTTAGAAGATTACACAGAAGCAGCAGTCTTTCAAAGTCCTGAAGAAATAGAACAGATAAGATTATTAGAAGAAGAACAAGCTTCTACATTCTCACCAACAACTGGTGCCGCTAGAACAGGTCGTAGAGTTACAGGATTAACTGAAGTTTAATACTTGTACATACAACATATAGTGGTACAATATAAAGTATAGCCTGGCAAGAGTCGGCTTCGAATAGATGTTGCACCTCCAGCTTATTGCAAGCGTGTAAGCTGCGTATTTAAATCGCTTAGTTCGGTACAGCTAGAAGTGGCTGACAATTCTCATTTGTACTTTAATTATAATTTGTCGCCTATCGCATTATTTACCCCAGGATAATGTAGTTAGTAGAAATCTGGGAGAGGAGAGAATATGGAAAACGATATGGAAAATACAGTGGAAAACACACAAGAAGATAACAATGCTATCAAGTCAATGCGAGAACGCATTAAAGAACTT
>CERI01085927.1_pt1 | contig 11959 bp, 9 predicted proteins | sample 350261 | NCBI WGS metagenome assembly CERI01 (sample SAMEA2620979, study PRJEB7988) | marine metagenome | isolation source: saline water (ENVO:00002010), including
CTGATAGTTTTGAATGCTTGAAACACCAACAGCGGTCACAAACAAAAGAATTAAAGCATACGAGACCCACAGGTTTTGTTTCATACTCTATACTATATCACCGAATTGCATGCGTTTTCCAGTTGGTAATAACAAGCCATAGGTACCAAAACAAGCTAAGCGAGAAAATTAAAACTGCCGATATTAAATACAGCGTCAAAGCACCAGAAAAGGGTTGGTACAGCCCTTGCTTTAGCGTATAAATTGTGGAGAAAAACCCAGTTATTAGGGGAATAAATGGCAAATGCTTTCGAATAACCAATTTGGTAACAATCAACAAACTAATACCCATAAGTATGGCCATAATAATTCCATGCGCCAGTTCATTCGGTAGCTGAGTCATGCCCAAAATAAACCCCGTAATAAAAATAATAATTGGCCGTACACTCCAATGCCAATGAAATAAGCGAGACAATCGATCATAGACATAGAGTGTCATAAAAATTGTTAAGCTAATAATAATATAATGCCGAATGGGGGATACTATCGCCGCTACTACTGTTGAATACGTATTAATGGCACTATAATCCGCCCAAACAAAGGTATTGGGTTGAATATAATAAGCAAATGACAACAATCCCAATGCGATAAAGGTAACGCCTCCACACAATAACACACGATGAGACAAACACATTTCTAATCGACGAAACGACCCATGGTGAATAAACCCAGCAATAACTGACAATACAATGGATTCAATAATAATAAAAATACCGGCTTTAGCATTCATCAAAACCAACTGATAGGACCAGCTTTTACCGTTAATCATTTGAAATAAAAATTCTGGATACTGATTAACATGCATGATGGTGTTAAGCATTAGCAAGCCGGCTAAAAAGCTATAAAATACTCGATAACTAAAATAATGATGCTGCCAACTGTAAATACTAAAAATAAATACGGCAAAAATGGCACTGTAGTAAATCAGCTTTAAAATACTGAGTAATTGTGACCGAATTGAGGCATTTGTTTTGGCTTTATACACCCACTGTTTGGGCATTTTTAACAATTGAAAGGTATCAATAATGTGATTATTTGCAATATTCAACACCAATGAGGCTCGATTAAAGGGCTTCTGAACATTCGTATGGTCTAACACATATTGGTAATGCTGGGTGTCGCCTTTAATTTTGGTTGCCCGCTTTGCAACCCCAAACGGATGCTTATCCGTGTAGCCAAAGTCTCGAATGCTTTCTTTAATCAACGTCGAATGGCTAGCACCACCAAATGCTTCTGGAGTAGTCATCCGTTTAAATCGTACCAATTCACCATTGGCGCCCAAACTAATTGCGTACAAATCCCGTAGCTGATCCCGAGTCTCCACAACGCGTACCCGCCAATATGGAGCTGCCGTATAGTGCCGAAACGCATGGGCATCCAATGCATGCTCCATTAAAAATTGATTGAGAAGTCCGGGTGATTGACGCATGCTCATTAGCAATTTCCATTCTGATTGCCATTCAATATTTTGCGATTGCAAGATCGCCTGCACACGGCTGCTAACCAACTGCCTATCCATACTCACTGATGGAGAATTGGCTGTAAATGGGGTTGTTGTTAACCAAATGCCTACGCCAAGAATGCTAAAAAACCCAATCGCGTATAATTTGCCTGTTTTGAAATAGCTAAAGGCTTCAATCGGCCGCAGTCTCCGATAAATTGTCTTGCCACTTGGCTGCCAAGCTTTATTCAAAACAGCGTCTGTAATGGGTGAAAAATCCCCCTGCTTTAAGCGCATTGCAATCGCATATAAGATAGGGGAAGCCGCTCCCAAGATAATTATTATTTGATTAATTAGTGTGTGCTGATCAATGACTGTAAACAATGGGACACTGTATAGGCTAATGCTATAGATAAATTGTGCGATAACAATCGGTAGCAACCCAAACCTTAAATACACACCGCCCAATAGTAACGCCGGCACTACCAGCTTTACCGTATACATATAGGCGGGGATACTAGCCGTAGTGTAAATGCCATGAAATGCCGAATAGATAAAAGCTTGAGCCAACAAAGCACTGCCAATCCAAAGTTTTTTGTAGCCCAGTCGCTTACCCAGTAATGCAGCGCCAGCTAACGGAATTGCCCGAAATAAGCACTCTTGCCAAAGACTACTTCCAATACTATGTATAATTGGGCTAATACCTGGAAAATAGCTACTTAATATGGACTGATGAATAAGCAAGTTCGATGGGGTCCAGCCTGAAAGTATCGGCGCTAGTAGTTGGTTAAATGCACACGTATAGCCAATAATCAAAATGCCCAGTAAATACCCCCCCATAATGCGGCCAAATACCGATGGGCTACTAACCACTCGTGATGATAATAATTGCCACAATTGAATCCGGTTTTCAAATGCTTTTCGAGTTAAGCTTTCCGCAACCATTAACGCCAATGAAAACAAAATCAACCAAAAAACAAATGACCCAATATATTGGGTAGCCAGCTCGATTAAAAATGTTGCGTGTGAAATTAATGGATTGTATGTATGCAAGCGTATGGGCATTAAGTTTAAATTCGACACCCCTAATAATGCAGAAAGAAATACGCCCATTACAATTGGTTTTTTCCAAATTAAATAGCCGCGTTTAATCAAAAAAGCAAGCCCGAAAAAACAACCAATAACGCCATAAAACAGACCAAACCCCACGCGGCCAATAAGCGAAATTAACTGATGTGTTTTCGTTGCTAGTTGATACTGATCAAGAAATTGGTCCGGTATAACCAATCGGTAATGAAACCCAGCAATTGTCGTGTTTTTCACGGATACAACAAGCTCAATTTGCTGATGATACCCGCTGGCTGACTGGTTGTATTGATACCGACAGGTGTACCGGGTCTTTGGGGTATCCCCGCAGCCTTGCCACTGCATGTGACTTAAATCAACCCCCCAATTTTGTGTTAATTGCTTGGATACCGTCCCCGCATCCGGCACCCTTGATTTTAAATGTAGGGCTTCTGCTGGATTGCGCTCACTAAATCCATACAACTCCCCATTGGCACGCAAGTAAATTCGAAGCTCGTGCTGAGTTTGACGATCTAAATGGCGGATTTCCCACCAAAACGGTTCATAGGGGGTGTGTTTAATTGTATGGTTGTTAACACTAACTTGCCAGTCAACATACTGAATGTCACGTTTATTGGAGCGAAAAACAGCCGTTTGCTGATAATTATTGGGGCCAATCCCTAAAGACTTAGTGAGTTCATTCGCCTGATCTAATGCCATGGACCGATTGAGCGAAATAGGCAGCGTGATTTTGCTAACCAGAGGCTTAACACTCATGTATGTGAATACGAGCGATGCTACAGTTAAAAGAATCAGAACGTTCCAAAACAACTTCTTTCTAAATAGTCTGCCTGTTTTTATACCCATTTTTTTATTCCAAAAACAATAGTATAGCATGATTTATATCGCATGATTTAAATATGCTAGAATAAATACTGAAATAAAACACTCAAATATTTCACTATATTCCTACTAACTATATTCCTACTAACGACTTAGATACGAATATCAACTATATAATTTGAATTACATTATAGACATTTACATTTAATCTATGCGAACATTTGCGATCGGTGACATTCATGGTGAAATCAATAAACTTCGTAGTTTAATACATAAATTACAACCAAAATCATGCGACACCTTAATCTTTTTAGGGGATTATATTGATCGAGGCCCCCACAGTCAGTTGGTTGTTTCGTTTTTATGTGATTTATCAACACGCACGCACTGTATATTTTTAAAAGGAAATCATGAAGCGCTACTTGAGCAAGCCGCTACAAGCACCAAACGCCTGCAGGTTTGGTTAAAAAATGGCGGTGACGCAACATTGCTTAGCTACGGATCAATGGAGGCTCTCTGGTCTCAGCATACTCATTTCTTTAATGATTTACAGCTTTATTATGAAACCGAAGCGTATATATTTGTTCATGCTGGCATTAAACCCTCTATTCCGATGCACCGCCAACACGCCAGTGACTTATTATGGATCCGCGATGAATTTTTAAATCAACCCACCGGTTTAGATAAGATTATTGTCCATGGTCATTCACGCGTGGCTCATGTGCATATTCAGCCCGATAAAATCAATATAGATACCGGCGCTGTCTACGGTGGCGACTTAAGCGCTATTGAGTTGCCGAGCGGTCACGTAATTAATGCTGGATTTTAGTACCCATGCACATTTATTTTTTAATTAAACGATAACTTATATGTAGTAATAATCCGTTTATTTAGTATTGAAATTATGTGAAGGAGGGGACTATGCCTATACACGATTTTTTTAACGAGCACCATGATTATGATTCATTGTTTGATCACGATGAATTTGAACTCATGCTAGATTCTTTGAATACCGCTATGGATTTAGAGTTAGGCAAACTTGATTCCACCGCCATGCTTGATGATGCCGCTGAGGATACATACTAGCCCCTAGGCACCGTTATTATTCATAGTTATTCATTCGGTTCTGCCATTGCCACACAATGCGCTCAATTAAATTCATTTTATTTGAGTCTCTCATTGTGCTACAATTTTAAAATAGTAAAAATTTTAAACTTATTTATTTAATCATGTAGAAGGAGAATGCAATGAATCAAAAGAAAATAACAGTCGTGGGGGCCGGGCATGTAGGGGCCACAGCAGCACAGCGGTTATTGGAAAAGCAATTGGGATCCATTTGTTTAATTGATGTTGTTGAAGGCTTAGCGGCGGGTAAAGCACTCGATATGATGCAGTCGGGTGCAACTGAAGGGTTTGGTACTCACATTGTAGGTACAACTGATTATGCCCACACAGCCAATTCAGATATTGTTTTAATCACTGCCGGTATTGCCAGAAAGCCGGGAATGTCTCGCGATGACTTACTGGCTACTAATGCAAAAATTGTATTAAGTATTGTGGATCAAATTATTGCGCATTCTCCAAGCGCTATTATTGTTATGGTTACCAATCCATTGGATGTTATGACTCAGTTAGCCGCGGATCGCGTCGGGGATACCAATCGAGTTATTGGAATGGCCGGTGTTTTAGACTCCTCGCGCTATGCGTGTTTTATTGCTGAAGCCCTAGAATGTTCCGTTCAAGATGTACGGGCTATGGTTTTGGGCGGGCATGGCGACTCTATGGTTCCTGTCCCCCAATATTCAACTGTAAACGGGGTGCCCATTACGGAGCTACTGCCAATTGATACAATTGAAGCCATTAATAAACGAACTCAAACCGGTGGGGCCGAAATTGTACAGCTTTTAAAAACAGGCAGTGCTTACTACGCGCCTTCTGCATCTGCAGTTGCGATGGTTGAGGCTATAGCATTGGATACCAACCGGTTATTACCAGCCTGCGTTAAATTGAATGGGGAATACGGTATTCGCGATATTTATTGTGGTGTGCCTGTTCGGCTTGGTGCCGCAGGTTTAGTTGATATTGTCACAATTTCTTTAACAAAGGAGCAACAAGAAGCGTTAAATCAGTCGGCTCAGTTGGTTAAAGAAACGTATTTAAAATGTCAGGAGCTCGTTCAAGTCAAATGATCAAACGCTATATACAATCTCAAATTGGCAAAAAACAGCTGGTTGCGATCAGTGGTCTTGCCTTAGTTTTATTTGTCATGTTTCATTTATCGGCCAATCTTTTACTATTTTTGGGCCCCGATTACTTCAATTTCTTCCCTGAATTGATGCATTCAACCGGCATTGGTTTGCGATTTATTGAGGCAGGGCTAGCCTCTGTTTTCTTTGCACATATTGGTCTTACAGTAGCGCTTGTCCGCCAAAACCGAAAAGCGCGTGATCATCAGTATCAAACCGTTGATACTTCAAATCGCAGTATCGCCACACGATTGATGCCGTACACAGGCACCTTATTGCTGTTGTTTTTAGCCTTTCATATTAATGATTTTGTATTGCAAGATCACTTTGGGTCTAAGAGTATGGTCGCGGGAGAATCCTTGGGTTTATATGGGCTGGTCTACAATGCATTTGCAAATCCATTTCGAGTAGGGTTGTATGTTCTCGGTGTCTTCTCACTGGGGTTTCATTTGTCCCATGGCATTCAAAGTGTGGTTCAAACGTTGGGATACCATCACCCTCAATATACACCAATCATTAAACACTTAAGCCGTGGCTTAGGTGTTTTAGTGGCTGTGCTTTTCGCGAGTATTCCGTTTTATTTTTCATATATTAATGCAATAGGATGTTGTTATGTCTCATAAATTAAATTCTAAAGTACCGTCTGGTGATATTGAAAAACAATGGGACGAGCATCGGTTTAATCTAAAACTTATTAACCCTAGCAATCGCCGAAAGTACCGAGTTATTATTGTTGGGACTGGGCTTGCAGGCGCATCCGCAGCCGCATCATTTGCAGAAATGGGCTACTCCGTTGATGTTTTTTGTTTTCAAGATAGTCCCCGTCGTGCGCACAGTATTGCTGCCCAAGGTGGAATTAACGCTGCGAAAAATTACTGCAATGATGGCGACAGCGTTTACCGATTATTTCACGATACAATTAAAGGCGGTGACTTTAGATCACGAGAATCCAATGTGTATCGATTGGCCCAAAACAGCGTTAATATTATTGATCAATGTGTGGCCCAAGGGGTACCCTTTGCTCGAGAATACGGGGGGCATTTAGCCAATCGTTCTTTTGGTGGCGCGCAAGTGTCTCGAACATTTTATGCCAAAGGTCAAACCGGCCAGCAGTTGTTGTTGGGAGCTTATTCAGCCATGATGAAAGAGGTGCATCGCAAGCGTATTCGACTGCACACTAAAACAGAACTGCTGGATCTTGTATTAGTTGATGGAAAAGCCCGTGGCATCATCACGCGGCACTTAGAAACAGGAGAGATCGAGGCTCACTCAGCTGAAACTGTAATTTTAGCCACCGGCGGTTACAGTAATGTTTTCTTTCTATCAACAAATGCCAAGGGCTGCAATGTAACAGCAACGTGGCGCGCGCATAAAAAAGGGGCTTTTTTCGCAAACCCCTGTTTTACACAGATTCACCCAACCTGTATTCCTGTTAAAGGAGACTATCAATCTAAATTAACATTAATGAGTGAAAGTTTGCGAAACGATGGGCGTGTTTGGGTTCCCAAAGATAAAAATGATAAGCGCCATCCCAATGATATTGCGGAATCTGAACGCTCCTACTATTTAGAGGAACGATACCCCAGTTTTGGTAACTTAGTACCGAGAGACCTGGCCTCTCGAAATGCAAAATATGTTTGTGATGAAGGATTAGGCGTAGGGGCAACCGGATTGGCGGTATATTTAGACTTTGCAGATGCCATTAAACGCGATGGTCGTTTAGCGATTGAACAACGCTATGGCAACTTATTTGAAATCTATGAGCGTATTACTGGTGAAGATCCGTATACGCAACCCATGATGATTTACCCGGCCGTGCATTATACAATGGGCGGCCTTTGGGTTGATTATAATTTAATGACTACAATCCCCGGGTTGCATGTGTTGGGTGAAGCAAACTTCTCCGACCACGGGGCTAATCGCTTGGGAGCCAGTGCATTAATGCAAGGTTTATCCGATGGGTATTTTGTTGCGCCATATACCGTGCCGGATTATCTAGCGCGCACAGATTTAGTGCCCATTACTACGGATAACCCTGAGTTCTCAACTGCGATTCAAGCCTGTAAGTCTCGAATTGAAACGCTTTTATCCATTAAAGGAGATAAAACCGTTGATTATTTCCATCGAGAGCTGGGTCTAATTATGTGGGATAAATGTGGAATGTCGCGGACTAAACCTGGATTAGAAGAAGCATTGTCTGCTGTGACGCACTTAGAAAAAGAGTTCTGGTCACGCGTTAATGTACCGGGTTCCGCAGATACATTAAATCAAAGTCTTGAAAAAGCCGGTCGCGTAGCTGATTTCTTTGAGTTTTCAAAATTAAAAATTAAGGACGCATTGCACCGAAATGAGTCCTGCGGGGGGCACTTCCGTGAAGAATACCAAAGCGAAGAGGGCGAGGCCGTTCGAGATGATAGTAATTTCAAATACGTTGCCGCATGGGAATTGGATACAAAAACAGGTGAAGAAGTATTGCATAAAGAAGACCTTGAGTTTCCAAATGCGCCATTGTCAACAAGGAGTTATAAATAGTCATGGGTAAAACATTGGATTTAACATTACGAATATGGCGACAAAAAAATGTCGCTACCGCTGGTGCGTTTGTAACTTATGATTTAGAACACATCGATATTAATGCATCGTTTCTTGAAATGCTTGATGTGTTAAACGAAAAGCTTACGCTATCGGGTGATGATCCGGTTGCATTTGAGCACGATTGTCGCGAAGGGATTTGTGGTAGTTGTGGTGCCATGGTTAATGGAAAGGCCCATGGGGGTGAAAAAAAGACAACCTTGTGTCAATTGCACATGCGTCATTTTAAATCCGGGGATGTCATTGTTATTGAACCATTTCGAGCTAAAGCACTTCCGGTTGTTAAAGATCTGGTAGTTAATCGCTCGGCATTGGATCGAATTATTGAATCCGGTGGCTATATATCTGTAAAAACAGGTAGTGCGCCTGAAGCCAATCAAATTTTAGTCAAAAAAGATTTAGCCGACCAAGCCATGGACGCCGCGTCTTGCATTGGTTGTAGTGCTTGTGTAGCCGCCTGCCCCAATGCATCAGCGATGTTGTTCACCAGTGCTAAAGTTGTTCATTTAGGTAGCCTGCCCCAAGGTAGTACTGAAGCTGCCGCACGTGTTGTAGACATGGTGGATCAAATGAAAACTAATGGATTTGGTAACTGTTCCAATGAATATTTATGCGAAGCTGCTTGTCCCAAAGACATCAAAGTGTCCACTATTGCTAAAATGAATAAATGGTACAAACAAGCCATGACCAACCAACGTCTGAGTGAGTAATACTGTATTTATTTTTATCACGGGAGGCGTCGTATCCTCCATTGGAAAAGGGATTACAATTGCATCACTTGGTCTTTTGTTAAAGCGACGGGGACTCTCCGTTGCTATTCAAAAGTTTGATCCTTACCTCAATGTGGATCCAGGAACCATGAGCCCCTATCAACATGGGGAAGTGTTTGTAACCGAAGATGGGGGAGAGACAGACCTTGATTTAGGTCATTACGAACGATTCATGGATCAAAATGTGTCGCGTCTGAGCTCTGTAACATCGGGTATGGTGTATTGGGATGTATTATCAAAAGAACGTCGGGGAGATTTTTTAGGCAATACTGTTCAAATTATTCCGCACGTTACCAATGAAATTCAACGGCGGTTGCTCAATGTACTAGATGGCACACACTATGATGTTGTATTAACCGAAATAGGGGGAACCATTGGCGACATGGAAAGCATGGCTTTTTTAGAAGCCATTCGCCAGTTTCAATATAATAATCGGTCCAATTGTTTTCATATTCATATGACACTCGTTCCACATATACAAGCGGCTGGTGAGTTGAAAACAAAGCCTACACAACATAGTGTTAAAGAATTGCGTGAAATTGGTATTTATCCGGATGCTATTGTCTGCCGAGCTGAACTTCCTTTAGATGCCAGCGTCAAAAAGAAAATTGCTTTGTTTTGTGATGTTGATGAAAATGCGGTTATATCGGCTCATGATGTACCTAGTTTATATGAAGTTCCCTTTGTATTAGCTAAAGAAAATTTAGACGGGGTCGTCGCCAAGAAGTTTGGCTGGGAGCCAGTTGCTGTCGATCTTAGTGATTGGGCTAAATTTGTTAAACTCTCAAAATCCGTCCCCAATCAAACACTAACTATTGCTCTAGTGGGTAAATACACGGCACTGAGTGACGCTTATATTAGTGTAGTTGAAGCCCTAAAGCATGCAACTATGGCGCATAATTGTACCGTCAAAATCAAATGGATTCATGCGGATGAATTAGAAAAAACAAATGATTTAGACGCACATTTCAATGCCATTGATGGGATCTTGGTTCCAGGTGGATTTGGCGACCGTGGGTTGGCGGGTAAAATTCGAGCTGCGCGTTACGCGCGTGAGAAAAAAATCCCTTATTTTGGCTTATGTCTAGGCATGCATGTTGCTGTTATTGAATTTGCTCAGCATGTGCTAAAATGGCCCAATGCCAATAGCCGTGAATTTAGTGGTGACGACAAATTAGTCATTGACCTTATGGAAGATCAAGAAAATCAAGTTGATAAAGGCGGTAGCATGCGTTTGGGCGCCTATGACTGCCACTTAGTCACAAACAGCCTCGCGCACCAAGCCTATCAGCAGCCGATCGTATCTGAGCGGCATCGGCACCGCTATGAATTTAATAACGTGTACCGAGATGTGTTTGAATCTGCGGGGCTGCGTATTGTTGGTGAAAATAAAGCGCGCGATTTAGTAGAGATTATTGAAATACCCGATCATCCTTGGTACTTAGCGTGTCAGTTTCATCCGGAGTTTAAATCAAGACCCAATCGGCCACATCCATTATTCTCATCATTTATTCAAGGGGTTTTAAGTAAAAATGAAAGATGAATGCGGTGTTTTTGGTGTTTTTGGTCATCTAGAAGCTTCTGAATTATGTTATCTGGGGTTGTATGCCTTACAACATCGGGGTCAAGAAAGTGCTGGAATTATTTCATCCGACAACGGAGAGTTTTACGTCGTTAAAGACATGGGTTTAGTGGGCGAAGTATTTGATTCTAATCGATTAGAATCACTAAAAGGTTCAGCGGCTATTGGTCATGTACGGTATTCAACAACGGGTTCATCGCATGCCCATAACATTCAGCCCTTGTATGCCAAAACCGGTCAAGGAAAACTGGCCATTGCCCATAATGGAAATTTAACCAATGCGGGGCATTTGCATACACTATTAAAAAAAGAAGGGGCTCTCTTTCAATCAACGGTAGATACTGAGGTTTTATTGCACATTATGGCCAAGCTTAAAGATATGGAACTATCGGAGCGATTAATTCAAGCGCTCAGCAAAATTGAAGGGGCCTTTTCATTAGTCGGCATGAACGAGACCTGTTTGTTTGGTGTTCGAGACCCGCATGGGTTTCGGCCCTTGGTATTGGGTAAAAAAGATGATGCTTGGGTATTGGCCTCTGAAACCTGTGCTCTAGACCTAATTGGTGCTAGCTATGAACGAGAGATTCGCCCGGGTGAATGCGTTTTAATTACAGAGTCTGGTATCCAATCCATTCAATACAGTACGATTAGCATGCCCAAACAGTGTGTATTTGAGCATGTTTATTTTGCACGCCCCGATAGTATTGTGTATGACCAAAGTGTACATAAAGTGCGTAAAGCATTTGGTCGTGCTTTAGCCAAAGAATTTCCTCGAAAAGCTGATTTAGTTATTGCCATTCCGGACTCCGGAAACAGCGCTGCCTTGGGGTATTCGGAAGCATCCGGTATTCCGTTTGAATTTGGAATAACCCGAAATCATTACATTGGGCGAACATTTATTCAGCCGACTCAAAGTGTACGAAACTTTTCGGTTCGAATTAAGCTTAATCCAATTTCGGCTATTCTTAAAGGAAAATCAATTATAGTTGTGGATGATTCACTGGTTCGTGGAACAACCGCCAAACGGCGAATTGTTGCCTTGCGGCGTGCGGGAGTTAAAAAAATTCACGTATTAATATCATCACCACCCGTAATTGCACCGTGTCATTTTGGTATTGATACGCCCGAAGACTCCCAGCTTATTGCGAACCATAAAACAGTGGATGAGATTTGTGAATACATTGGTGCTGACAGTCTAGGGTTTTTGTCTAAATCGGGTATGTTATCAGCCATTGATGGTCTGGATAGCCGTTCATTTTGTACCGCCTGTTTTGATTCCAATTACCCCATTGAAATTAAAGATAAAGGCAAGTATAGTCTAGAATCGGATCCCATTCATTTTTGCTAATGCCAATTCGTATTATGGCGGATGGGGCGGACT
>CERI01020625.1_pt1 | contig 11952 bp, 10 predicted proteins | sample 350261 | NCBI WGS metagenome assembly CERI01 (sample SAMEA2620979, study PRJEB7988) | marine metagenome | isolation source: saline water (ENVO:00002010), including
TTTTTTTATTAAAAAAATATTAACATATCATGTAAATTAAATTAATGTCAAAAAATACTAAAAAGAAACTAGCCGCTGTAATGTTTTGCAAATTTGTTGATTATGATAAATATGTGGCAAATGATAAAAAGTTATCAATAAAAATATTATCAGATTATATCTCTGGTATAAATAATGATGTTGCAAGTTATCATGGTAGAATCATTAAAAATATTAATGAGACTATTTTTGCTGAATTTCCATCAACTACTGATGCTGTTAAATGTGCAATATCTATTCACTATAATTTTAAAAAAGAAAATTCACAAAATCCAGATACTTATCAAATTAATGGGAAAATTGGTATCCATATGGGAGAAGTTTATGAAAAAGATGGAGATTTGTTTGGCGACGGAGTGAATTTGGCTGCAAGAATTCAACCAATTGCTGAAACAGATGGTACAGTTTGCACACAATCAGTTTATAATGCAATTAGAAGTGATAGTAATATTTTTTTAAGAGATATGGGAAGAATAGCTTTAAAAAATATACAAGATCCTGAGAGAGTTTTTAAAATATACCAAGATGAGAATCATTATAATAAAGAAACTGCATCAGAACTCAATGAGAAGTTGATAGAAGCAGGTGTAGATTTATTTGATAGAAAGTCAGGTAAAGATTCTGTTACACCTATTGCAGTTTCATATGTAAAAAATTTAGGTTCGGCTGATGATGATTTCTTCTGTTATGGAATTACTGAAGATTTAATATTAGATATAAGCAAAGCAAAAAAAATGAGAATTCCTAAAATTAATGAAGTTATTAAATTTAAGGATTCTACTTTAGATTCATATGGTATGGGAAAAGAGTTGAATGTAGATTTTTTAATTGAAGGAAATATTATGAAAGTTGGTAATAAATTTAAATTATCAATGCATTTTTCTAATATAAAAAAATCTTCATTGATCTGGGATAAAAGCTGGGAAGGTACTGTTAATAATATACAAAGTATTCGTTCAGAAATTGCAATTAAGGTATTAGAATCTGTAGGCCTTGAGATTCCTCAATTATTATTAGATAATTTAGATAAAGAAGATAAAATATCCCCTGAAGCTTATGAATTATTTATTAAGGCAAAGTATACCAATTTTAAAGCAAGAAGCACAACAGATAGAGAAATTGCACAAGATCTATTTAAAAAAGCCATAAAAACTGAACCAAATTATGTTGAAGCTAGATATAATTATGCAATGACTATGTTTCAAAACAATCAATATGAGAGAGCTGTTGATATATTAGATGACGCTATGCTTATTGCGAAAAAAGAGCGAGATAATTCTGGTATGGCAGGAATTAATAATTGCTATGGAATTATTTATGCTAGGTGGGCTAAATATAATAATGCACTCAGTTATTTTGAAAAAGCTTTAGAGTTGAGAGCAAAAGAAGATAATCTTGATGAAGAATCAAAATTATTACAGAACATTGGTCTTGTTCATAGTCAAAATGTACAATTGGAGAAAGCATTAGACTATTATAATAGAGCTCTAGATATCAAAAGAGAACTAGACGATAAAAGAGGAATTGCCACAACCTTGTATAATACTTCTTTAGTATATAGAAGGATTGGTGATTTTTATAAGGCAATTAATTATTCAATAGAAGCAATAGATATTTTCCAAGAATTAAATGTTAAAATGTATGATTCTATTCTTAAAACTTATCTGGGTATGTATAGAGTGTTTATGGGACAGTATAATGATGCTGAAAAAGATATTACAGAAGCATTAGATATTTGTCAAAATATGAATGATGTTAATTCACTTGGAATGTGCCATAGAGCCTTAGGTATAATGTATTTAGACCAGAAAAAGTGGACAAAATCTCAACATCATTTTAAAACAGCAATGGCTAATCATAAAAAAGCTGAGCATAGGTCTGCTTATGAAGGTACAATAGTATTCTTAGCTTCAGCTTATTTCTATGAGGGTAAATATGAAAAAGCCTTAGAATATATAGATAAAGCTGTTTTAATTACTTCTAGAAGAAAAGATGTATCATTTTATGATACAACATCAAGAGCAGTGCAAATGTTAATTAAATCAAAAATTAATAAATGTAAAGAAAAAGATATAGATAAATTAGCAAGTGAAATTATCGAATCCTCTTCAGAAAGAGAAAACAATAGAGAATGCTTGTATATAAGTCAAACTTATTTAAATATTGGAAATCAGAAAAAAGCAGATAAATTTCAAAAATTATGTAAAACTGGTTTATTAAAATCTGCTGAAAAAATTTCTGATGAAAAATATAGGAATGATTATTTAAGTACTTATATGCATAAACAAATGTTAAATGAAAGAGCTGTTGCATACAATACAGAATTAAAAACTAAAAAAGTTGAACATAAAAAAAATCCTTCTTCAATTCCTGAAAATATTGATTACAATTCTTCCATATGTATACAATATGGTACATACTTTAATTTTTGCCCCAATTGCTCGTACAATAATATAAAAAACGATTTTAAATTTTGTCCTGATTGCGGAACCTCATTAACAAAAAGATAATTTAATGAAAATTGGAACAGTTATCGTTACTGATATCGTAGGCTACAGTAAGCTTACAGGAGATAATCAAGAGCTTGCTCTTGAGCTACTAACTGAGCATGATTCTATAATATTGAAGTCTATAAATTTTTTTGATGGAAAAGTATTAGTAAATAGAGGTGATGGATTTGTAGTTATATTTTTTGATTCTAAAAATGCAATTCTTTGTTCTACTGATATACAAACAAAAATTAATAGAAGAAATAAGTTAAGCGTAAAAAATAGAAAATTTAAAATAAGAATAGGGATCCATAGTGGTCCATATGAAATACAGAATGGTGAATATCATGGTGAATGTATTGATATAGCATCTGAACTTGAACCGTTAGCTCCAAAAGGTGGAATTCTAATAAGTTCAAAATTAAATTCCGATATTGAATATATTAAAAATATATTTACAAGAGAGTATAAAAAATTTAAAATAAATAAATCTAATCAAGTAACATATGAAGTATATAATAATATGATTGATTGGTTTAGTAAGTCATCAAATATTTTCATTACTTATAATAAGAAGTATATCGAAAAAATGCACTATTATTATAATGAGGGAGATTACTCCGCGAGTATAAAGTTTGCAAATTCTATTTTTGAATCAACTAATAATAGAAAATTAAAAATTGAAACTTCAGGCTTCTTATGTAATGCTTTCATATCTGCTGGAAGAATAGATTATGCAAATAAAATTATAAAACAGATTAAGAGAGATTTCTCTAAGAATATTAATAATGAGTTAAAGGGTCATTATTTGAAGTTAGAAGCTCATGTTTTTTCTAATAATGGTAAGTTTAAAAAAGCTGATTCTTTATATAATGAAAGTTTAAATATTCTTTACTCAATAAAATCTAAATATTTTAATGAGGTTCTTTTTTATTTATATATGAATTTATATCTAAATGGAAATATTACAGAACAAATTTTCAGTAAATGGGATGTATTATTAAACAATGATAAATATAAAACGCTTATTGAAGTTTTTAAATCAGTAGTTTCAAAAAATGAAATTGATAGCATTCAAATCAAGAAAATTAATAATATATCAAGAATCAAAAATAAATCTTATGGTTACTGGTTATTAAGTCAATATTATAGTAATAATAAAATGATTAATGAATCTTATCATTATGAAACCAAGGCTCAGGATTTGCTAGAGCTATGTTCCAATAATATATCTGATATAGACTTGAAAGAAAATTTTAAGAAAAATATTCTTCTTCATAAAAAAATATTATCTGAAAGTTCTGTAAAGATTGATGATTTGTTTGATTTTTCTAATGAAAATCTTCATGAAGATTCAGTAAATAGTCTGAATTCTAATAACTTTAATTTTTGTATTGAATGTGGAATTGAAAATGTAAACAACGTATCAGATTGTTTTGAATGTAAAGCTAATCTAAGAAAGGATGTCTATCAGTGATTAGATATAAAGATATCAATAAAGCTCATATTATAACAGAGCAATATTCAAAATTATATAATGAATCAATCAATAATAATGAAAATTTTTGGTCTAAAGTTTCAAAAAGAATTCATTGGTTTAAAAATTGGGATAAGGTATCAGATGTTGATTATTCAAAAGCAAAAATTAAATGGTTTGAAAATGGAAAATTAAATGTATCCTACAATTGTATTGATAGACATATAGAAAACGGACATGGTGATGATATTGCCTTGATATGGGAAGGAAATGATATATTAGAAGATAAGCAATTTACATATAAGGAATTATTAGACGAAGTTTCAAAATTTTCAAATGTTCTTAAATCAAATAATATAGTTAAAGGTGATAGAGTTTGTATTTATATGCAAATGATACCAGAACTTGCAATAGCAATGCTAGCATGTTCAAGAATTGGTGCTGTTCACTCAATTGTTTTTGGAGCTTTTTCTTCAGATTCATTAAGAGATAGAATTAATGATTCTAGATGTAGAGCGGTTGTTACCCAGGATACAGGAGTTAGAGGTTTAAAAAAAGATATTCCTATGAAAGAAAATGTTGATAAGGCAATTATTGATTGTCCCTCAATAGAAAAAGTTTTTGTAGTAAATCGTACATCATCAAAAATTAAAATGAAAATTAATAGAGATTTATGGTGGCACGAAGAAATGTTAAATATTTCTTCAGATTGTAAGCCTGAATGGATGGATTCAGAAGATCCTTTGTTTATTTTATATACCTCTGGTTCAACTGGAACACCAAAAGGAGTATTGCATACTACAGGTGGATATTTAGTTTACGCCTCTTATACACATGAAGTTGTATTTGATTATCAAGATAAGGATATATATTGGTGTACAGCTGATATTGGTTGGATTACAGGACATTCTTATATTATTTATGGACCATTATCAAATAAAGCAACAACTTTAATGTTTGAAGGAGTACCTAATTATCCTGATTTTTCTAGATTTTGGCAAATAGTAGATAAACATAAAGTAAATATCTTTTATACTGCACCTACTGCATTAAGAGCCTTGATGAAAGAGGGAAATGAATTTGTAAAAAAAACTGATAGAAAATCTTTGAAATTATTAGGTTCTGTTGGTGAAACAATCAAGGAGCCTGAATGGAAGTGGTATTATGAAGTTGTAGGAGAAAAAAAATGTCCTATTGTTGATACATGGTGGCAAACAGAAACAGGAGGAATTATGATAACTCCATTACCTTCAATGGATAATTTTAAGCCTGGTTCTGCAGCAAAACCATTTTTTGGGATTGAACCAATCATTTTAGATCCTAACGGAAATGAGGTTAAAGGAAATCCAGCTGAAGGGCTATTAGCAATAAAAAAATCTTGGCCTGGACAAATGAGAACTTTATATGGTAATCATAAAAGATTTTTTGACAACTATTTTTCACAATTTAAAGGATACTATTTTACAGGTGATGGAGTAAAAAGAGATAAAGATGGTGACTATTGGATTACCGGAAGAGTAGATGATGTTTTAAATGTTTCAGGTCACAGATTAGGAACAGCAGAAATTGAGGGGGCAATTGGCCAGCATAAAGACGTTGCAGAAGCCGCAGTTGTAGGCTATCCACACGATTTGAAAGGACAAGGAGTATATGCTTATGTCACTTTGATGACTGGTGTTGAATCTAATGAAATTATTGAAAAAGAAATTAAATTTAAAGTTAGAGAAATTATTGGTCCCCATGCTTATCCTGATAAAATACAATTTTCATCTGGTTTACCTAAAACCAGATCGGGTAAAATAATGAGGCGAATTCTTAGAAAAATTTCAGAAGGAGAAATAAATAGTTTAGGTGATATTTCTACTTTATCTGACCCTTCTATTGTTGAATCACTAGTAAAAAATAGAAAATAATTATTTAATTCTTTTAATTATAGCAATTCCTTTATCGTTATCATCAATATAATCAAATTCAAAAAAACTATACTCTTTCTTCCATAATTTTATAGTTTCTTGTTCATTTTTTCTTCTGGCATCATCTAGAATTATAGTTGAACCGCTTTGAATGTTATCAAGCATTAATGGTAAAGCTGGATATCTGGGAAACTTTGAATTTTTTGTATTTATAGGTGGACCATCTATAACAAATAAGTCAATTTTTTTATTTATATTAAATTTATCAGTATCATACCACTTAAAATTTTTATTGTTATCTAAATTATATTCTTTTAATGGAGCATATATTACATCTGCATATTTTTCAAGATTATGTTTTTTTAATTCCTGTTTTGTTTTTTTTGCATACATCTCATCATGATCTAAAGAAATGATTTTACCTCCACCATACTTTTTTATTGTATAAGCTGCTATTAATGTTGAAACTCCTGATCCTGCTTCAAGGATTAGATTAGGATTATTTTTTTTAATTGTATCAGTAATTTTATATAAATAATCTGGGCTAGCTGCATAACCTCTTGTATTAGGTAATTTTTTTGTAATATTTAAATCACTTAATAGTGGTATTAATACTTCTATTTGTTGATAAGAAATCATTATCTCATCAAATGAATAAAGTTTTGAATACAAATAATTTATAAGAAAAATTATAAATATAAATTCAAAATTATATTTAATAGTCAATGATGAACATATAATCAAGTATAAGATGCAAATAATACATGATATTATAGAACTTTTTTTAACAGCTTTATTTTTTTTCATTTTTTTTCCCATTCTTGATTTCTTAAAAATTTTCTACTATGAAATTCATCTGACCAAGTGTCAATTACTGATCCAAGATCAACTGCGATACCATTGTATTTTTTTATGTAATTACTAAATGGTTTTGCGTATGCACCAGCTGCTAAAAACCAAATATCAACTTTATTTGCATTTAATTTAATGAAATTTATAATATCATTATATTTATCAATACTCATTTTTAAATTAAATTTTCTTAAATCTCGTTTTGGTATTGATTTTTGATATAATACTTTGGAATCAAATTTTAAAAAAAAATCATTTAAGTCAAAGTGTGTAATAAGTCCAATTTTTTTATTTGTAATTAATTTTTCCGCTAATGGATTTTTTAATTTATTTTTTTTTGGTAATTTTATAAACTCAAGTTGAAAATGATTGTCAACATATTTTTCTTTATTAAATAAAAAGTAATTTGTTATTTTTGGTTCAAATTTTCTTACGCTACTAGTATATCCATAATAAAAATATTTTATTGGAACGCCTATATAGTCAGCATCATAGAATGAATTTATCAATTCTTCTCTAAAGAATTTTTGAAATGAAAAATTGAAATAACTAATATTGAAATGTCTTAACTTTTTTAAGTATTTCCTTAATTTAATCCCCTTAATATTTTTATAACCAATGATTACATTCTCTCCATCACTTTTCCTGATAATCGATGATGGAATATCATTATCAACTCTATTGATTATTTCTAATAATAATTGATTGTTACTTGTAGATATATTATAAATATTTTCTTTATTCAATTGCTCTATCTAATGAATCTATTAATAGAATGTTAGGATTTAAATTACTTAACGCACTTGCAATAATTCTTCTTGAACCATCAAGTATGAATATCTCATTATTTTTTGCATTTCCACCAATTATATTTAATGCTTTCCCTGTAATGTATAGAGGACTACCCATATCTTTTTTAATTAGTATCTTTTTATATTTTTCAATATCATTAAACCTTTTTTTCGTGATTTTATTCTTTAATTGTAAAGTAATATCATCAGTATCAAGTTGTAAATTAGTTGATATTAAGTTTATTGTTATTAATTGCCAAAAATTATTATTCCAATTCATATTTGTAATTAATTGATATTTGAATATTTTTTTTATTATTCTCTTAATAAAAAACTTTCCTTTCCACATATTACTTATTTTATAGGATTTTAGAAAATCATCAACATTTATATTCTTTATATCAGATGATAATTGAACTTCTAAAGTTGTTGATGAATTAGGAATAATTTTCTGTTTAAAATTATGCATTATTAAAGATTATATAATATATGGAATTATAGCTTTTCTATTAATAGGATAATCAAATTTTTCCTTGTACCATTTATGTTGAGAAAGAGCTCTAGGAAATAAATTTGCTATTGTCCAAATTGCAAATAGTAAACTTGGTAATGACCAACACATGAAAGCAAAGCCAATCCATTCCATCATTTCACCTAAATAATTTGGACATGAAATTAAATTGTATAATTTTCCTTTTGGAATTTGATATCCTTTTCTTTGCTTTTTAATCTTAATTAAAACATTATCAGCATTAATATTAATTAGTGCACCAATTAAAAATAATAGTAATCCAAAAATAAAATTGAAGCTAAATATATAATCATTTGAAAAGGTTGCAAGGCTTCCTAAATGGAAACCATTTATAAAGCCATTAACTATATTAAAAAATATTGCTGAACAGATAACAGATATTGGTATTTTAGAAGATATATTTATCCTCAATGGAAAAATAATACTCCTATTAATGTAATGTATTATCCAAATTAATATTAAAAACCAATGAATGATAGACTTCTCTCCATTCCCAATAATAAAAAAATAGAATAAAAATAGTGGAGAAATTATTTCTTGAATAAACCATCCTAATTTATAATCAATTAGAAATCCAAATTTCTTATTAGAAAATTTTCCATAAGGAGCAGTGATTTTAAATAGTAAAAAAAAAGAAATTATCGCTAAAATAAGCCAAGGGATTAATATAATATTATATAAATTTAACAACATAATTATTTATTAATTTAATTATTAAATATTACATCAACTAACTTAATTAAATGAATTTTAAGCTCACGATTAAATATGATGGTTCTAACTTTTCTGGTTGGCAAGTTCAGCCAAATCAAAGGACAGTTCAAAACGAAATAGAAGTTGCAATCAGAGAAATTTTTCAAATAAAAGATTTAAAGTTATATGGATCTGGTAGAACTGATTCTGGAGTTCATGCTATAGGGCAGGTTGCTAATTTTTTAATTAAAAGCACAAAGATGGGAACAACTCAGATTTTAAATGCCATAAATTCTAAAATCAGCAGAGATATTTATATTTTAAATTGTGAAAAAGTAGATGAAAATTTTAACTCTAGATTTTCTGCTAAAAATAGAGAATACATATATAAGATTTCTCAAAAATATTCTCCGTTTTCAAGAAAATACTTATGGTATCAAAGCTATAATCTAGATATTGAAAAATTAGAAAAGTGTTCAGAGGTTTTACTTGGTGAGCATGATTTTAGTAATTTCTGTAAATCAACATCTTTGAAAAATGAAAATTTATGTAACATTATGAAATCATCATGGAATTTTTCTAATGATGAGATTGTTTTTGAAATTAAATCAAATAGGTTTTTACATCATATGGTAAGGATGTTGGTAGGAACAATGATTGAAGTTTCAAAAAATCGAATATCAGAAGAAAATTTCTACAATATGATTCATAATATTAAAATGAATAAAAAAGTTGTTACTGCACCTTCATTAGGATTGTATTTATATAAAGTGGACTATTAAAATTCTTTATTTAAAATTCGTTAATTATATAATATATTTATACATAGGATTTAGGTTTAATTTCACTTCAAAAAATATTTAAGGATAATAAATGATAGATAGATATTTTACAAAAGATATGAAAAGAATTTGGTCTGATCAAAATCGTTTCAAAACTTGGGAAAAAGTTGAAATAGCTGTTGCAGAAGTAATGACGGAAATGGGGATAGTTCCTAAAAAGTCCCTTGAAATAATAAAAAAGAAATCAAAATTTTCTGTTGAAAGAGTCCTTGAGATTGAAAAAGAAACTAGGCATGATGTTATTGCCTTTTTAACAAATCTTGCTGAAAATATCGGCCCTGATTCAAGATATCTGCATATGGGCATGACATCATCTGATTTATTGGATACTTCGCTTGCATTACAATGTAAAGAGTCAGGCGAAATAATATTAAAAAAACTAAATGATTTTCATTCTGTCCTTAGAGATAATGCGATTAAATATAAAAAAACATTTCAGATAGGACGTTCTCATGGGGTCCATGCTGAACCAATTACATTTGGTTTAAAAAATGCTCTGTGGAGTGAAGACATTAAAAGATGTATTTATAGATGGGAAAATGCATTGAAAAATATTTGTGTAGGTCAAATATCTGGAGCCGTTGGCACTTACCAGCATATAGATCCCATTATTGAAGAGAAAGTGTGCAAGAAATTAGGACTAGGTGTTGAAACAGTTTCCAATCAGGTAATTCAAAGAGATCATCATGCAGAATTTTTAACATCGTTAGCTTTAGTTGGTTCTACAATAGAAAAAATAGCTATTGAAATCAGACATCTACAAAGAACAGAAGTACTTGAGGTTGAAGAATATTTTTTAAAGGGCCAAAAAGGGTCATCCGCAATGCCACATAAAAGAAATCCTATTGTGACTGAAAGAATGACTGGCTTTGCAAGATTACTAAGAACAAATGCTCATGCTAGTATGGAAAATATTGCTCTTTGGCACGAAAGAGATATCTCTCATTCATCTGTAGAAAGAATTATTTTACCTGACTCTACTTCTTTAGCCGACTATATGCTTGAAAGAATGACGTTTTTATTTAAAAATTTTAATGTGTATCCTGATAATATGATGAAAAATATTAATTTAACAAACGGTTTGATTTTTAGTCAGGAAGTATTAATTGCTTTAATTAAACAAGGCTTAAAAAGAGAAGATGCTTACAAAATTGTACAGAAAAATGCTATGAAGGTTTGGAAAGAAAAATGTGATTTTAAAGAATTGCTATTAAATGATAAAGTAATAACTAAATATATAAACAAGGATGATTTAGATAAACTTTTTAACCTAGATAAAATCATGATCAATATAAATAAAATATATAAGAGGATAAATTTAAAATGATAGATTCAATTAAAAGTCAATTAGATAACACACTCGAGAAAATAGATTTAACTATTAGTGAAGATCATTACAGCGGTAAAGTAAGAGAAAATTTTTATTTAGATGATAAAATTGTAATGATTACAAGTGATAGAGTATCAGCTTTTGATCATATTTTAGGCACTATTCCTTTTAAAGGTCAGATATTAAATGAAATAGCCTGTTTTTGGTTTAATAAAACAAAAGATATTGTTCCAAATCATTTTATTTCATCTCCGGATGAACAAGTTTTAATTACAAAAAAAGCTAAAACATTACCTGTCGAAGTTATAGTTAGGCAGTATATAACTGGAAGTTTGTGGAGAGAATATAAGCAAGGAATTAATGGTCAATACGGATTCATGCTACCTGCTGACTTAAAAGAAAATCAGGAGTTTAATAGCCCTATATTGACACCATCAACTAAAGCTGACTATGGTTTACATGATGAGCCTATATCAAGGGAAAAAATTATTAACTCACTTGTTGATGAAAGTATATATAAAAAAGCTGAAGAGTATGCTCTACAATTATTTGATGCTGGTCAAAAATGGGCAAATAAAATGGGTCTTATTTTAGTTGATACAAAATATGAATTTGGAATTTATAATAATGAGTTAATAGTTATTGATGAAATTCATACCCCAGATTCAAGTAGATATTGGGTTAAAGATGAATATCAAGATAGATTTAATAAAGGTATTGGTCAAAAAATGTTAGATAAAGAAAATATTAGAAAGTGGTTAATAGAACAAGGATTCCAAGGTGAAGGCACACCACCTGAATTAACTGACGATATAAGAATTTTATTATCTCAGAAATATATGGAATTGTATAAAAAATTATTAGGAGAAGATTTTAATCCTAGTATAGGTGATGTGCAAAGTAGAATCAAAAAAAATATATCATTAATTGATTTAATAAAATGATATTATCAATTAAAAGAGTAATACCAAGTATTATAACAATATCTAATTTA
>CERI01117621.1_pt1 | contig 11951 bp, 10 predicted proteins | sample 350261 | NCBI WGS metagenome assembly CERI01 (sample SAMEA2620979, study PRJEB7988) | marine metagenome | isolation source: saline water (ENVO:00002010), including
CATAAAGACGATCCAAGCCATAAACTTCCTCGTGACAAGCTATCTGAAATACACTGTCCGAAGAAGTATAAATAATTGGCTTACCGCTATCGATATGTTCATTACCCAAATTCTTAATAATTTTAGTACCAGAAGCATGACAGTTACCAAGAACACCCGGTAAATTTCCATATTGAATAAGATCATTTATTAATTTTTCCGGGAAAGCCTTATTCTTATTTTTAAAATACCCCCAATCAAACAAGACTGGTACACCCGCTATTTCCCAATGCCCACTAGGGGTGTCTTTCCCGCTACTTATCTCAGCTGCGTATCCGTAAGCTCCGGCGACATCAACTTCTGGATCGTGTCCAGGGGCAAAATTTCCAGTGCTTTCTTTGCCAGCATAAAATAACCCAAGTCGAGATAAATTAGGTAAATTTAAAGGACCATCATGCGAAGCAGCTCTTTGAGAGGCAATGTGCCCAAATGTATCAGCACCGGCATCCCCAAATTTAACGGCATCTTCTGTTGAACCAATACCAAAGGAATCAAGCACCAGAATAAATGCTCTCGAGAGGGGCGATTTTTTAAACATTTTCTAAGAAAAAACCTTCAAAAGACTTTTTTTAAAAATACAAAAGAATTACTAATGATGCTCAGGAGATACAACTTCCATTGTGCTTTCGCCATAATTTTCAATTCTAGAGTCCTCTACATAAATGCCCTCTAAAGACATTAAGTAAATGAGTACTATAATAGCAATAGGTGGACCTAATACAGTGACTTTCATCGCTAAACGTTCCCAGCCTAAATGCATGAAAATCCAAGTAATGCCTGCAGCTTTGATGAACATAAAAAGTAAAATTAAAAATGTTCGTAAAGCACCTCTATCCATAAAGTCTGTGGCATAAGAGAGAGTACTCAACACAAAGAGCGCAATCCACATTATCCAGTAAATCTTTAATGGATGTTGTCCATCATCTGACATAATAATTATTCCTAGCCCTTACCATAGGTAAAAGAATGCAAAAATAAATACCCAAACAAGATCAACAAAATGCCAATAAAGGCCAGTAATCTCAACAATTTTATAACCATCTGGGATTTTTTCGTAGAAACCTCTTTTTACACGAAAAGCAACTACCAATAGATATATAACTCCACCTGTCACATGCATTCCATGGAAACCTGTAATCATAAAGAAACTTGAACCAAATTGAGCTGCTCCAAATGGATTTCCCCATGGACGGACACCCTCTTCAATCAACTTAGACCATTCAAAAACTTGCATACCAACAAACGAGGCACCAAGCAAAGCTGTGGCTAGCATTAACCAGAAAGTTGCAGTGCGATTTTTGCGATATCCCATATTAACAGCAAGGGCCATCGTGCCAGATGACGTGATGAGAATGAAAGTCATTAATGCAATTAAGAGTAATGGCACTGGGTAACCAAAGGCCTCTAAAGCAAAAACTTCTGAAGGGTTAGGCCAAGGATCTGTTGAAGCTATGCGAACAGACATATAACCCACTAAAAAGCAGCTGAATATGAAGGTATCGGATAACAAAAAGATCCACATCATGGCTTTACCCCAGGGCATACCATAGACCTGCTTATCTCGAGACCAGTCTTCTATAAAGCCTAATTTACCCTGCTGCTCTTTTTCCATATTTTGCAGTACGCCTTCTGACATACAGACTCCTTAAAGCCAAATAGATTATGTTGACAACATTAATCCGAAAATTATTAACCAAACTATCAGCAAAAAGTGCCAATAAATTGTACATAATTCTATGCTACGACATGTGTCATCAATGCTTCTAGCGCTAGATATAATTTTTGAGGTTGCTTTTGCCCAAACATAAAGACCGCCAAGAATATGTATAGCGTGAGCTCCAGTCAAAAAATAAAAAAATGCATTTGACGGATTACTTGAAACAAATTGACCTAGATTTTGTAATTGTTGCCATGCAATAAACTGCCCGATAAGGAATCCCCAAGTGAGGACGCCAGTAATTATCATCCCCAGCTTCAAGCGACTTTGTTGGTCATTTACTGCTGCATTGCGTGTCCATTGAAAAACGATGCTCGCAACAATTAACATGATTGTATTAACCCATAAAAGCTGAGGCTCAGTTAGTGGAATCCAATCACCTAATTCCATTCTTAAAGCATATGCACTTAGGATTAAAGCAAAAAAAGAAGTAACTACTGCGAGGAATGTTAGCAATGCAATTAACTTACTTTTATTACCAGTTCCACCTAAGGGGCCATGATGAGCTGTATCACCAACTGCCTCCATTTCCCAAGGAGCTGCATTAAACGTTTGCTTTAATAACCAACCTAAAAGTGTAGCCAGAATAAGCGCAAGAAAAACTAAAGCGATTGTCACTTAATGCCCCTCACCTTTTGGAGCTTTATCTGCGGAGACATTCTGCGGAATAAAATCGTCTTCATAGCCTGGCACACTGTAGTCATAAGCCCAACGATGGACTTCTGGTAGCTCATGCCCCCAGTTACCATGTTTAGGTGGATGATCTGGCGTGAGCCACTCAAGGGAAGTTGCACTCCATGGATTTGGATCCGACTTTGAACCTCTAACAAGACTCCATATAGCGTTGGCAAAAAACAATAGTTGTGCCAGCGCCAAAAAGATTGCAGATATGGTAATTACCGCATTTAAATCCTGAGCTGACTCGGGAAGGAAATCGGTATTGCCCATTGAAAAGTAACGTCGCGGAACACCAGCAAATCCTAAATAATGCATTGGTAAATAAACTGCATAAGCACCAAAAAAGGTTGTCCAAAAATGAAGCTTGCCTAAAGTTTCGTTATACATCTTTCCTGTAATTTTTGGCCACCAATGATAAATTGCTCCATAGACAACAAGCACGGGAGATACTCCCATAACCATATGAAAATGCGCTACAACAAAATAAGTATCTGATAGTGGCAAATCGATTGTAACATTACCTAAGAAAAGTCCTGTCAAGCCACCATGGATAAAAGTAAAGATAAAGCCAATAGAGAAAAGCATTGGAGTTCGAAGATGAATATTACCTTGCCATAATGTTAATACCCAATTGTAAACTTTTATTGCTGTTGGGACTGCAATTATTAACGTAGTTGTCGCAAAGAAGAACCCAAAGTAAGGATTCATACCACTAACATACATATGATGAGCCCATACAATAAAGCTTAATCCACCAATCATAATAATTGCCCAAACCATCATACGGTAACCAAAGATATTCTTTCGAGCATGTGTACTAAGCACATCTGAAACAACACCAAATGCTGGTAGGGCTACAATATAAACTTCAGGATGTCCAAAAAACCAAAATAAATGCTGGAATAAAATTGGGCTGCCTCCAGAATAACCAGGATCAACACCCATAGAGCTAACTGCTGGCATAAAAAAGCTAGTCATGAGTGTCTTATCAAACAACATCATAATTGCACTAACAAGCAATGCTGGAAATGCGAGTAATCCAAGAACTGTCGCTACAAAAATCCCCCAAACTGACAATGGCATTCGCATGAGGGTCATGCCCTTACATCGCGCTTGCAAAATCGTTGTCACATAATTTAATCCGCCCATAGTGAATGCAACAATAAATACAGCTAATGATGCAAGCATCAGTATTATGCCTAAATCGACGCCTGGCGTACCAGGGCTGATAGCTTGTGGTGGATAAAGTGTCCAACCTGCTCCCGTTGATCCTCCATCAACAAAGAAACTTGCGATTAAAATTAATACAGAAACAAGGTATGTCCAATAGCTGAGCATGTTTAAAAATGGAAACACCATGTCCCGGGCACCACACATTAATGGAATCAAGTAATTACCAAATCCACCGAGCAAAAGAGCAGTGAGAAGATAAATCACCATGATCACGCCATGCATTGTCACAAATTGATAATAGTTTTCAGGGTTTATATAGCTAAATTCATTTGGAAAGCCAAGCTGTAAACGCATCATTACAGATAAGCCAAGCGCTATCAGACCCACGACTATGGCTGTTAATGAATACTGGATTGCAATGACCTTGTGGTCTTGACTCCAAACGTATTTAGTGAGAAATGTATCTGGATCATGATGATCTAACTCATGATCACGATCTGCAAATGCAACATATGACATAAATTTTTAACCTATAAAGTATTAATGTAAGCGATGATGTCATCAATCGCTTGATCACTGTTTAATGTTTGACTGAAAAGCCCCATTTGATAACCATAATAATCTTGCTTGTGAGCTCCTCGTATACCTTCCTTCCAATTCTGTAACTGACGCTTCATATACCAATCGGAGAGACCAGCTATACGAGGTGCATTAGTGGCTTGTAATCCCATGCCATCACGACCATGACAATAAGCACATGTAGCATATCTTTGTTTACCACGTTCGATATTGCCATTTATGGTTGATTGGGTTGGACCCTCTGGAAAAGTATTAATGTGTTCAACAACATCATCAACGGCAGCTTCATTAACTAAAGTAGCCGCCATAGCAACCATTTGCATTCCATACATGTCTTTTTTGTGGGTACCACGGAGACCAGTTTTATAATTCATAAGTTGTCGCTTCAAATACCAGTCAGACTGACCAGCCAAATTTGGAGCATTTAAATTTTGATTACCTTCACCTTGCACGCCATGGCAAGCAGCGCAAGGAGCATAACGTGCTGCTCCCAATACTGCATTCCCTTTTGATTTTGCCATCACCTCACTAAAAGTTGGTTGTTTGGATAACCATGAGTCAAAGTCTTTCTGCTCATCAACTACAACGGCACCTCGCATTGCAAAATGACCAACTCCACAAAGTTCCTCGCAAAGCAGCTCGAATCGACCAGTCCTCGTTGGCTGCAACCACATAAAAGTAGTCATACCTGGCACCATATCCATCTTCACTCGAAACTGAGCAATCGTAAAATTATGGAGCACATCTTTAGAACGTAATAAAAATTTTACTGGCTGATCAATAGGGATATGTGCCTCAGGATTATAAACAATAATATCATCTTGACCGTTAGGGTCCTCTGGATCGATTCCAAAAGGATTTTCTTTTGAGATTCTCTCGGCATCAACCTCACCTAGCTTTCCATCCTCGCCAGGGTAGCGATAAGTCCAGTGCCATTGTTGGCCTACTGCTTCGACAATATGGGCATCTTCAGGTACATCAACAAATTTATCCCAAACGAATAATCCGGGCGCTAACATCGCTACAATACCGATCGTAGTTAAACCTGTTAACCAGTATTCAAGTTTTTTATTTTCAGGCTCATAATTTGCTCTAGCATTCTTTTTATAGCGAAACTTTATAATGCAATAAGCCATGAATAAATTTACAGCAGCAAAAACAAAGCTCGTTACAACAAATGTAACGTCAATAGTAAAATCCACCATCTCCCAGTTGGAAGCCAGCTCGGTGAAAGTCCATGGACTTAGAAAATGAAAAACAAAAGAACCAATTACAAGCAGAATTATAACTACAGCTAGAGGCATACTTTATGCATCCTTTGAAGATGTACGATATATGATTTTTAAATCTTGTGAGGCACTCGAAAGCATTCGATTAAGCTCACAATACTAAGTAATCTTATCTAATTCGTATTTTTCAAGCTCTAAATTTTAGCTATTAGATCTTTATAAAAGACATTTATAAAATATGCTAGTAACAATACAAATTAGAAAGAGCGAAGGATAGTGGAATTGATAGCTATTTTCCATACGTTTTATAAACATTTTGGTGGATTTTTCTTTATTTTTTCTGACTGGTCAGCCAACTGACTCCAAAAGTTAAAATTAAACCCACAATAAATCCAGGAATTGCTTCATAAAGACCATAATAATCTGCCTTAAACCAAGCAACCCATATAGTACTCGCAAGAAAGCCTCCGCTCATTCCTGCAAAGACGCCTTTCCAAGTAATCTTTTTATTATATAAAATACCAATAATAACTGGCCCAAAGGCTGAGCCAAGACCAGACCAAGATAATAAGACAAAATCAAATATGACACGTGGTTCCTGTACAGCGGCTAAAACAGCTATCAAGCCAATAAAAATTGTTACATATTTACCATAATTAGCTAATGTCTTTTCATCCTTGGATGATTTAAGAATTTTTTGGTATGTATCTCGGATAATTGAAGAAGATACAAGTAAAAGTAGTGAATCTACCGTTGACATAATTGCTGATAAAACAACTACTAATAACATTCCGGAAATTATTTGTGGAAAGAGATTATTCGATATCACGGGAAATATATTTTCTGGGTCCTCGAGACCTGGGAATAAAGCACGACCAGCCACCCCTACGGTAACAGCACCAAAAGTAAGTACTAATAAAACCAATGATGAAACAATTCTAGCCTTTTTTATCTCACCATCATCTCTTGCGGATATAAATCGGACTAATAACTGCGGCATTCCTAGTAAAGGCAGCCCTATCGCAAGAAAGCTTGCAATGATTATAATTGCCTGGCCCCCATTAGCTGAAACAGCAAATAAATTAATCAAGGTTGGATCTTGAGTTGCAAGGTTAGTTAGAATTTCTTCCCAACCACCTGAGGCATAAATTGCTGCCGCAGGAACTATGATTAGACCGAGTAACATCAGGATGCCCTGCATTACATCTGTGTAGGATGCCGCTTTATAACCCCCTATAAATGTATAACCAATAATAAATATTGAACCTAAAGTAACTCCGGTCACGTAATCCAATCCTAGAAAACTATTGAATGCCTTCCCCGTTGCAATCATTTGTGCAGTTACGTAAGTAATTGACATTAATACAATTATCAAAACAGCAACACCACGTATTAGGTTTGCTTTATCTGGAAAATTATTGGCTAATATATCTGGTATTGTTATTGTTTCATTCTTGTCGCTCAACTTTTTTATGCGCCTAGCAATAATCCACCATGCTGCAACAAGGCCTAGAACTTCTCCAATTACAATCCAGTAAGCCTTAAAACCTATTGCGTATCCAACACCTGATAATCCAAGCAATAACCAACCACTTTCACCGGTAGCGTTTGTACTAAAAGCAACAACCCAAAATGGCAGCTTCTTACCTGCTAAATAATATCCAGACAGAGTATTTGACTCTCGCCGACTCCATATAGCTAAACCCATCAAAATAGCGAGATAAATAATTAGAATAGTAATTGTTGTTGACAAGTTATTGCCTAAATTAATGAGAATTTAATTTATAAAAATTGAATGATGAAAAGAACATCATTTGTTTTTTGTTACTCTACCTGCAATTATTCCTGCAACCAACAAAAATAAACTCATGCCAAGCAAATACTCAGGATAAGTGCGAGTTATTCCAGAATAATAAATCCCACAAATTGCAATAATTTGAAAGGCATTTATAAGATTGCTTTCTCTTCGAGTAGCTTTTGGAAAACGCATACTCGATATCATTAAAATAGATAAAAAAAACATTAATACTGGAAAGAATAAATTTAATGCTAATGATGTAGCAATCTCATCGTGATACATCAAAACAAGAATAAGAGGTGCTAAAAAACCTCCCCCGGTTGCAGTGATTGGGACTCCAGCAAACCATCCTTTTGAAGTTTCCTCTGAAGTTAAATTAAAACGTGCTAATCGCATTGCGCCAGTTAGCACAAAAACCGCGACTGCTACCGATAAAAGCCAGAAAAAATTTGAACCATACTTAATATTTGCAATTTGCAATCCCGCATTTAAAACCAATACAGCTGGAGCAACTCCAAAAGAAACAAGATCAGCCATAGAATCAAATTCAGCACCAAAATTGGAAGTCGCTTTAAGTATCCTTGCTGATACACCATCTAATACATCAAGAAGACCACACCAAACTATAATCCAAGCCGCAAACTCAAGATCGCCTAGTTGTGTCATAATAATAGATGCAATACCAAGCAATAAACTTAATGCTGTAAAACTGTTTGGTATTGTGTATCTTAAAATACTCAAACGATAGTCTCCTAAAAATTTAAAACTCTTTAAAATAATAGAGTATTTGATGTGAGAAAATTCAATCTTTGGAAGTATTTCTAGCTCTTATTTCATAATTGGCATCACGCTCCGAACCAATCAAAATAGCAATCCATTTTGTTTGTATATCACTCTCAAGCACTAATTTGAGAGCCATTGTCAATGGTACTGAAAGTAACATGCCAACTGGGCCAAAAACCCAACCCCAAAAAACTAAACTAATAAAAACAACTAATGGTGATATTCCAACACCGTAGCCCATTAAACGTGGTTCAATTGCACTTCCAAACAAAATATTAATTAAAGCAAAACCAACCGCTGTTGCAATTGCAATGCCTGGTCCAAATTGAATAAGTCCTAGTAAGATTGCAGGGACTGCAGCGATAATGGAACCGATAGTTGGAATATAATTCAAAAGAAAAGCAAGCATTGCCCATAGAAACGGAAAATCAAGCCCAAGAGACCAAGTAAGGATGCCTGTACAAACACCAGTTGCCACACTTACTACTGTCTTTATAGCAAGATAATGACCCAGACTTTCTATGAATACTTGCGGTCTTCTTAATAAATCTTTATTACCACTAAAAGCAGCTTTAAATTTTGCACTAAAACTTGTTGCTTCTAAAAGCATAAAAACCATTGTAAAAATAATTAGGAAAGCATTTGTTAGAGCATCTTTTAAGCTATTTAAAATAAGCACAACGAGCTCCATAGCCCATCCTGGATCAATCATCTCACTTAAGTTCTCTATGGATTTATCTAAATTAAAAAATCTAATAGCGAACTCAACGAGTCCCTCCTTCATGACTTCAAGTCTTTGCTGATAACCAGGTAATGCAGCTGTAAAATCACCGATAGAATTTCCAAACACCCCACCAATTATTATTAATAAGAGCATCATCAAAAATACAATTATTAGCGCCGGCAGAAAAATCGGTGGTTTATTTGGAATTAAGATATATAATTTATTCTGTAGCCATATCATTGGTCGATAGGCTAAAAGGGTTAAAAAAGAAGCAATAATAAAAGGTATTAGCAGTTCTTTTGCCATCTGCATACCATAAATTACAACAATTAATGCTGCAAAACTTATTAATGCACTGCTATTTTTACCGCCCTGATTATTCATATATCTGATAATCGCACAAGATCGCTTGTCATGCATTCTTAATCTAAGCTATAGAACCTTCTTATCTAAACGGATTATTCTTTTTTAACTTGGATTCTTTTGGTGTATAAAATGCTTTTTCTTCGGATTTTATTTGTTTAATTTTTAAGGTCCAGCGAGCTAATGTGGAGCTCACCCTAAGTTGATAGCGACCTGAATGATCAAAGAGCTTAAGGCCATTACCTTTACGTTTAGTATGTAAAACACGGCCCACATGCCGTCCAGTAACTGCCTCGATGAGTGTAATATCTAGTGCAACTAATTCATCATAATCACTATCTAATCTCCAATCGAGAAGCCATGGTGCTTCTACCAAAAAAATTGCTGTTGTAAGGCTTTCTGACCCTCGAAATTCTTTTACAATAGTTGCTGCTTGTGAGATTGGTGTAAAGATAAAAAAAGAAATGATGATTAAAGTTTTTTTCATTAATGATTTCCGAATTAATTTCAATTTATATAGAATAAATACTTCATAAAAATTAAATATTTTATGCAAAAATTTGAATAAATATTCTTTTTTAATTAGGTTTTTTCCATTTATTAATAGTTTTGCGATACCAAAATAAAATGAAAATTACTGTAATAACCCCAATTAATGCAATTGAAGAAAGAAAGAAAAAGTAGTTTTGATGACCTACTATTCCGGGATTTGCGTCTAGTATGCGGCCTGTAATTGGTGCAAAAAAAACATCAGGTGTATAACCAATAATCGAAACCAGGCCAACAGCCGCTCCTGTTAGTTTTTTTGGAGTTTGATTTTCCTCAAGTAATGCAAAATAAACTCCTCTTAAAGCATAAACAAAACCGTAAGTAGCAAAAAAGTTTGCATAAATTACAACAAGACCTAAGTTATCTGGTGTCAGATATGACCAAGATCCATACATTATGAACAGAAATAAAAACATAATTAAAATTGAGCGTGTTGCACTGTATCGATCAGCAATCACCCCTGCCATCAACGCTGCAAGTGGTCTAATCCAGGCTCCATAGGATGAAATCCTCGCTCCTTCTATCTCATTAAATCCCAATACCTCCACAGCGTATAAAGAATAATTACCTAAGCCCTTGTAACCACAGTAAGCACAAATAATAATTATTGCTTGTAACCAAATTATGGGTTGCCTTAATACAAGAGACATATTTTTAAGTGGATTGAAATAGCTGCTTTTTAATTTTGAATCAGGGATTGTAAACCAAGCTAGAACAGCCGCTAAAAATACTAATAATGTGTAATATAAAACTAATTTTTTAAAAGCGCTTTCACGAACCAACGGAGTTACCTGACTGAGATCATCAGGCATATAGATTGATAAAACAACCACTCCGATTGTTGCTCCAGCTGCAGCAACTATTCCCCTGCCTCCGTCTAGCAAACCAAAAGCTAATCCTTGTGAATCATTGCCGCCCCACTCTCGAGTAGCCTTAATTAAAGCACCCCAGAAAAAGAATACGCTAGTAATTCCCCAATACCCGTAAAGAAATCGCATTCCAATCATATTTGGAATTGTCGATAGGTATAAACCACCTAAAGCTGTTAAAAATAAAGAAAATGTTATTAAAAGACGTGCCGAATATCGGTCAGCTATTACACCGCCTGGAAAATAAGAGAGCATTGCAATTAAGCCATAAACAGCAAACATATCACCTAGCTGAGTGTTATTTATATTGAAAGTTTGTAAAAAGGTAGGCCTAAAAAAAAGAGGTATATTAAAAACTAAAGAGAAAATAAGTTCTCCTACAAAAATAAGAGCCATCATTATTGTTATTTTCTGCATAGATATAGACTCTTAAATTTGGAGTTTTCTTGCTGATTTAATTGATAGTTTCACATTAGATCTATGTTGATAAATTATCGGAATATGCAAATAAACCTACTGAACCACCTGTATGCAAGAAAACAATATTCTGACCTTTTACAAAGAATCCATTTCGGACATAATCAATCATTCCAGCCAATGCTTTACCGCTGTATACAGGATCAAATAGTAAACCTTCGTAACGTGCTAGTAATAAAATTGCTTCATTCATCAATTCTGTATGCATACCATAACCTGAACCAATATAATTACAATCTGCAATAATATCATTTCTGTTAACGCAATTTTCTGAACCTATTAGCAGCGCAGTTTCTGAAGCTAATTTAAATACTCGTTCCTCCTGAATATTCTGCGGTGCATTAACCCCAATACCCAAAATAGGTACCTTACTACCCATAGCTTTAAGGCCAACGGAAAGCCCCGCATGTGTGCCAGCACTACCTGTAGCTAAAACAATATGATCTATTGTTAATTTCATTTCTTCAAATTGATTTAACAATTCAAATCCACAATCAACATAACCGAGAGCTCCTACTGTATTTGAAGCACCTCCAGGAATGATATAAGGCCTGCCCCCTGAATTCTTAACTTCCTCAGCAACTAATTCCATCTCTTGGTTAAAATCAGTTCCAGCATCATATTGACGTAGGTTAGCGCCAAAAATCTGATCAAGAAAAATATTGCCAGAGTTTGAGTAAGTTTCGCTTGCATCAATGACGCGTTTCTCCAGAAGCACTTCACAATTCATGCCAAGTTTACAGGCAGCAGCAGCCGTTTGACGGACATGATTTGACTGAATCGCCCCGACAGTAATAATTGTATCAGCACCTTGCTTAACAGCTTCGCCCATTGAAAATTCAAGCTTACGGGTTTTGTTTCCACCAGTTGCAAGACCAGTACAATCATCACGTTTTACAAATATTTCTGGACCGCCAAGAAACTTACTTAAGCGTGGCATATGTTCTAGTGGAGTTGGAAGATGAGCAAGACT
>CERI01002859.1_pt1 | contig 11949 bp, 23 predicted proteins | sample 350261 | NCBI WGS metagenome assembly CERI01 (sample SAMEA2620979, study PRJEB7988) | marine metagenome | isolation source: saline water (ENVO:00002010), including
AAGATTGGAATATATAAGGCCATCAGGTTGTTTTAGTGGTCGGACTCCGATATTATAGTTGTCTGACCCCGACATTTGAAAGATGTCGAATATTCACGATTATGTACCTGGGGAAAAGCCAGGACGGACGATTACGTGGGTTGAATCCCAGGAGGAAGTCGTGAGCGCGCCTGCAATCAACCCTCCTCTGAACTGGGGTGGTCATCCGTTGGTGCGTACTACGAATCATGGCGATCTAAGTCATAAAACACCGGAGAGGTCTGCCAGCCCTGTTGGTGGCGCTGCTGGGGCGGCTGCCCCGGAACCGGACGAGTCTGGAGACGACAGCGTGGTTACGGACAAGTCCGGATCTGTGAGCCCTGTTCGATTGGGACAGCCCTTCACCCAGGATATAGTATACAGCGATGACAGCGTGGTTGTGAACAGCGCTCCTGGGTCCCCACAGAGGAATGAGGGGGATACGGCGGAGGTTTTGGAGGGTAAGAGTGCAAAGCTCCGGAAGATCGTCGATAAACAGGAGAGCACGGCAAGGCTTTTGGCGATTGAGAATGCGCGGATTCGGAATATCATAGGCAACAACCATTGGTCAACGGATCGCATCAACCAGATGCCCGTTCGTGAAGGACTCCCGTACAGGCCTCAGGGAGAGTTGGTGGAATTTGCCAGGAACGCTTTGGACGAACTGAACGCAGCCGCCGTTCGGGAGGAAAAATTGATCGAACGCAATCGCGAGCTCGAAGCGCAGATCCAAGCCGGTCCACCGCTGGTTTCTCCGGCCGCCGGGGGGGCCGGTTGTCAGCCGGTATCTTCGGCCGCCGGGGGAGTCGGTTATTCACCGGTTTCTCCAGCCGGGGGGGCCGGTTGTCAGCCGGTATTTTTGGATGGTCAGAACTGGATGATGCCGCCTTTCCCGTGGTGCAAGTGTACTGACAGGCCCAAACGGCCTTACGTCCCTCGAAGGATCAGAAAAGAGGGTCCTAACCAGGGCATGGTCATGGGTGCATGCGCCAACTGGGAATACAAGGGATACCCGGGATGTGGCTGGTATGATAAGCCATTTATTTGGCCCGCGCATTTATCTCCTACGTAGGCTCGGATTTTGCTGTATTTTGTTTTATGTATAAACCATCTATATCACAGTTTGAAAGTAATCAGAAAAATGACAGATTGTAGTGATCTTACGATCGTCTGGTCCACGTTTAGTATTGCTATAGTTGTGTTGATTATTCACCACTGGTGCAAGCATGGGCCGAGGGAGAATCGAGGGGGGATGGTGAATCCCGAAGATCCATATGAGCGATGTTTCCAGTGTAAAGATGTGTGTAATTTCCGGACGTTTTCGCATGAGATGTTTATTATTTTGATGTGGATGATTGGGTTTCTATGTGGGGTTGTTCAGTGGAGTGATGAATGTGTGAGGATGGAGACGATTGTGGTGTTCGGGGTTGTTTATTTTGGGGAATTTTTATTTGTGGTGTTTATGTTGGCGTTACAGGACAGAGGTCGGGATATGAATGAGATGGATGATTTGTAGGTTTAGGGTTACAATTTGGTATATATCTTCTATGACATCACATCCAATGTCTCCTGAGAAGATTGCAACTGAGGACTTATGGGAGTTGATATACAGTGGAGATGTTGTCATTGAGGACTTATTGGAGTTGATATTTTTCGTTTAGGGTTTAGGGTTTAGGGTTTCGGCGTTAGGGTTTAGGGTTTCGAGTTTCAGTTGATATAAACGTGTTTAGGGTTGATATAAAATGATTGGAATAAAACCCTTACAGCCAATAGTGAAAAGCATTGACCAGGGTTCGAAGACCTTGGACGAGATGAATAAGAGTCGGAAGCCGGCGGTGATCTTTATTTCGAGTCAACGTAGGGGTGATTAGGGTTTAGGGTTTAGACTGCCGCTGGCTCAGAACCGGGAATGTAAATCGATACGCGGTCAAAGTTGCGGTAAATGTGTTCAAACCAGTGGTCGTTGTCTGATGGGGTCCAGGTGGTGAAGGAGTCTGAGATAGGCGGTGGTACTGGCTGGAGGTTAGTGTATTCGAAGCACATGTACTGTTCATCCGGGGGAAAGGTGATGAGGGGTCGAACGTACTGGATTTCGCATTCGGAGAGGGTTTTAACGGAATTGGGGTCTGATTGATTGCGGTTCCAGTTGTCGAGTTGGAGTTGGAGGAAGTCTTCGACGACCTGGTAGGATATTGCCCTAAGTTTACAGAGAACGTGGTGATTACAGGTGACGTGGATGCAGTCGCGATGTCGTTTTCCGTGACGGCAAACGCCGCGGTTTCGGACGCCTTCGTGAAAGCATTTAATGCAACCGTATCCCTCGTTGGCGATGTTGTGCTTGCATTTAGGTTTTTGGTGGCAATCTGGGCATATGTGCTTGTATTTGCGGTGTTTACAGATTCCATAAGCCCTGAAAAGAGGGTTTTTTGCGTCGTAGCATTGAAAGCAAAACTGGCCCCGGTTAGATTTGCCGTGAGGACATTTCGGGTGTTGCTTACTGGGAACGCGGAGAGGGTTAATTTTCACGTTGCGAAGCTTGGCGCATTCGGGGTCGGTGCAAGTGAAGCGGTTGGTACCGTGCTGGCAGATGCCCTTGCCTTTAACGCCGGCCTGCCAGCACTTTTTGCAGAAGTACCCGTTTTTCTGGAGGCCGTGGGGGCAGATTTTGGGGGTGATAAGGGTCGGTACTGGTTTGCAAGTAGGGGATAGGGGTGGGGAAGACATTTAGAACGTGTAGGAAGGGCGGGTTTAATATATAATTCCTGGATACTGATGACAAATGAACGGTATTACTCATTTATTTATGCCCGAGTTGGATGAGTTGACTGAGGACGAGTTAGTTTGTTTAAGGGTTAGGGTTGATTTGGAGACTCAGATGGACTTTGAACGGGTCGGGTCAGGTCTCGGTGTGAGAAAGGACTGCTTTAAGGAGTTTTAGGCCGGATTGGTTGACTTCCTCGATCTTTTCGTCTTTGGTTTTGAGGAGATTGGTGTAGGTTTCTTGGAGGCCTTCTACTGCTTTTTTGAAGTCTTCCTCGGCTGCTGCGATGATGCCCTCTTTTTCAAGGACTATCTCGGCAATTTCAAGGCGGGGTTTGGCGAGGAGGTCGTCGATTTCCTGGGTTTCCTCGGAAGAGCAGGAGTCGCGGCGGGAGGGTGAGCATGAGAGTTTAATGGTTTTGGCGTGAGCTTGCATGGCTTCGAGATCGCGGCCACCCTTGTAGTCGTCAAGGTTGAGAGGATCGCCGTATTTGATGGTGGGGTAGCCCTTAACGCCGACGTGGGAGCAGAGGTCTTTGCAATCGCCTGTGCAATCGCATTCGGTGACGAAGAGGGTTTCAGAGTCCTGGTAGTCGGTGGTAAGGGTTTCCCATGCCGGGGCCATCGCTTTACAATGGCCGCACCAGGGCGCAAAGAACTTGATGAAGACAGCGCGGTCGCCGGCCTCGGTGGAGAGATTGTCTTTGTTGAGGGAGGCGATTGTGAAAACAAGGAGGAGACTAAAGATGGTTGTTTGGAAGAGCGCGCTCATTTTGGTGGTATGAGGCTAGGCATAAGTATCGCTTCTGTGTCAAATTTAGAATTTGAGTCAATTGGCATATGACGTGCAGTGAATCTACATATAAGAAATGTGTATGTTTGCATTAAATGTCTTTTGATGATGACATAATTCAATATGAGTCCAATTTAGAAGCATTACTAAAACAATATAACTTCAACTACACTGACTTCAAACGCGATCTATGTAATGAGTTGCTGAAAGAAAACATATTGACAAGAAAAGAAAATACCTCAATGATTTTTCGGATAGAAATGAAACATGTTGGTCAGCTTTCACCCAAACGAGAAATTGTAAAACAGTGGGTAAAACTTGGTGAGGTGAGGGATATAATCCGAGTCATCCAAAAATGTAAACCTCTAGCAAAACTGGGCTCACAAAATCCTTATTTTGTGGATGTCAGTCGACTTTGAAAACTGCGCTGTAAGTTGGGCAGAACAGCTTTATTGGAATTAGCGGGATGGCCTTGAGCATGTCTGTTAGTGTGATATCGTAATCTTGAAGTTGGACTCCTTCTGGCGCGTGTTGGATGGTCCAATCCACGTCTTTGCCTGGGGGAGGCGGTTGGAAATGTTCGCCGAGGTAATCGACGCGTTTTCCAGGAGAGATGAAGGCGTTGTGTATGTATTTGGCCATACAGGGCTGGTTTAGGTTCGGGTGGCTCTGGGTTGCGACAAAGACGGCGTGGGCGCGGGGTAATTTGGACCAGTGTAGGGTTGGGTGTAGGTGGTGGATAGTATGCAGGCCGTTATTGAAAGTGAGGTAGTTAGTGTAAGGTCCTGTGAAATTGCGGCTACCGTTAATGGAATTTTCGCTGAAGTCACAGCCGTCGTGTTGGAGGTAGTTCATGGTTACGATCCCCCACTGTGCAAAGAGGTGTGGGATGTAAGCGAAGAGGAAGAATTTTTGAGGGTTAAGGATTAAAAGGAAGAGTTGGCTGAATCCGAGCACCATCCACTCATCTTGGCAGGTTTGGTAGTAAGGGTGTTTGAGGTGTCGCTTCAGGGCCAAGTAGCGTATGTCCATGGCGAAGACAGAGGCGGCGACAGTGGGTTGGAAGAGGAGAGCATTGAGGAGGTTGGAGCGGTAACTGAGTTTCGAAGTTCTCATGGGGTCCTTAAAAGTCTGTGTGAAGCGGTGGTGAGAGAGATTATGGCCCGGGACGAAGGTTGATACAGGGTGGCCGTATGTTAGGGAGAGGAGGTGGCGCCAAAGGATTTCGGGGTTAGAGTATGTGAAAGTGCGGCAGTGCATGGAGTTATGCGTGATGCAAGCGCCGGCAAAAGAGAAGTAAGAGAGGATAATGATTGATAGAAGGGCGGGGAGGAGGCCCAGGGTTAAAGCATGGCGCCAGGCAAGTATGCTGAGGGTGAAGTAGAGGAAAATCCAAAGCACGCAGCGGCGATCAGCGGGGTTGCGTAGCATTGGCGTGTGGGTGTGGATGCTTATTTACTGTGTGAGAGGTATATTGATTTTACGCACGAAAGGCGACCTGGTTTAAGGTTTGGGGTCGGCGTCGGTGTCGGCATCCGCGTCATGCGGAGACTCCTCGCGGACGCGCCTGCGAAGGTTGCCGTCGAAGCTGGCGCCAGCCGCGATGTCGTTCCACGTGTCGTCAGAGACAGGGGTGGCGACGACCTTGAGCGGTTTTGTAGACGTGTACAATGCAGGGTTCTCGTTCATATGCCGCGAAATCATGCGATGGTAGTCATCGGTCTGCTGCTGGTTCATGGACTCGTTCGTATGGGTCATCATGGTGCTGCCCATGGCATCCAGCGCGCCAGAGACCGCAAATGCCGTCATGATGGAGTTGAGATGGCCGTCGAGCCAGATGCCGTCCTCGTGCATTTTTCTGCTCAACGCTTCCTCGTTGTGTTTCGCGTTCACCTTTTTGCGAACCGCGTCTATGGAAGCGAACTCGAGCATGACCATGGCCGCCGCCTCCGGCATGGTCGGGAGACGCTTGTCGCCGGTCTGTGCATCGCGGACGCGCATTTCCTTGGGCAGAAGGGTGTTGTGGGTCGAGGCGGTGCCTGGAGTTGTGTGGCGAAGAGCCAGCTTGGCGACCTGCTTGATGAACGCGCTGGTGTCCTCCTGTCCCTGCATCGCGCTGCTGTTTTGGGGTTCAAATTTGTGGGAAATTTATTCCGGGAAAATTGGTAAATATTTTTTTTGTTATTTATATAAAGGACGGGAATTGGGCAGGGGTGGAAGCGCGATCATGCCAAAAGGTGTTTCAGCACGAGCTGCGAGAATGGTAGCAATGGCGATTGCGAAGCAGAAACGGCTGGACAAGGAGGCAATGCGGGCAAAAAAACGTCAGCGCCAGGAACGCCTTGCCGAGATGCGGAAGCTCAGAATTGTTCCTCTGGCCAATGTGCGCAAGCCAAATGTTGATATGCCGGAAAAATCTGTATTGACCGGAGAACTATGTCCGAGTGCGTGGAAGTATCCGCAAAACCCGATTGAAACGGGTTTGAGCACGCGAATGCAAGAGGAAGAGGACCAGGCTTTGCCAACCAAGACAATTATCAATGGTTGGCGCCAGCCCAAACTTTGATGTGTATCCGAGTTCGCAAAAAGATTGTAAAATCCAAACGGGTTTAATAAATCTGCACAACCCACAGCCTTTTCCTTTGTCACTCTGAGTTACCTTTTGCTGTGATGCTAGTAAACCATATATGGATTACCGAATCCACGCTTTCGTTTTGGGACATCAGGAAGTTGTACTCCCAATGATAGACATAGTCTCTTAACATTGCGGCTAGCTTCGTCCACTTTTTCCACACATCCTTGTAGATGTGTAACAATTGATTTTTTTTGAATTTGTACTGCGTTGTACTGTTCTAGTGTTAAATTTTCCGAATTTTCCAGATGTTGATAAATAGCTTTCAGATATTCACATGCTTCATTGCTGTACGTGAAAATATTTATAAAGTCATCCTGCACACTTTCAAGAGCATTCGATGCACCTGACGAGTATGGCTTTTCTGTGCCTGACTCCATTTTAAAGAAAAACAAACATCCTATATATTTTAACGATGTGAAGACTCCTGGGCAATAACTCGTTGAAGTTGAGAGTCTGTGGTGTAGTAAACCAGCCAGTTATTCTGGGAGCGGTCCCCCCGGTGGTAGAGGAGGGTGTTGGTGGATTGCTTGATGCGGCGGACGTTGAATCCGCCGTGTCCGACAAAGCGTTTGCGGTTACGGACTTGGATGTAGGCAGTGCGGGCTCCTCTGGCGAAGGTGAGAAAATGGTTGGAGAGTAATTGCCCCTGGGTTTGGATGGAGGAAGGTAGGCGGGTCTGAAAGTGGTAGACCTGGAAGAGGGAGGTGATGTCCCCCGAAGCCCACTCAATCATTTGCGGGGACAGAGGCCGTTGCTTCCAGAACTCGTGGTTGTTGGCGTAGACGGAGCCGTCGCGGGTGACGTTGACGGGAAGTTTATTGCGCTTGAGCATGGTATTGAGGGAAGCATCCTCAACGCCGTCGATGACGTGGTGAAAGCAAGAGGTGTCGTGGACGTTGGTGAGGGTGATGTCGAGTGTGTGAAGAAGGGCGTCGGAGTCCATCCTGCAGTCGTGAATGATTTTGGTGATTTCGTTATCTTCGAGAAGGAATTTGAGCCAGATTACGACGGAGTCCGAGGGGTCCTTGTTCAATACGTCGAAGAGGAAGCACTGGTCCGGGGTGGCAATCTGGACGAGGGAGATACAGCCATCGCGGCCAAGGTCGACGCCCTCGATGTCGACGGCGACGGTGGTGAGGTCGTCGAAGGCGGCGAGGAGGGGGGAGGTGGTGTCGTCCCAGTCGCGGATGATGGTGGCCATGGTGGGCATTGGGGTTGGAATAAACTAAGGTTGGTAAGGGTATTTTATTATTTTTACCATGGGTTTAGCCATTGGAATAGAATCATTCTTCGAGAATGGTGGACATGCTTGGAAGAGAGTTTGACCTGGAATTTTTCGAAATATGCATCCGATTTTTGAACTCGTCGACAATGGTAAAATTGAGCAACCGCATGGTGGACGTGACGTGATCGCGTGATTGGGCGGAACTCATAAAGATGTAAATGTTGTGTTCGTCGCTATGTTGCACGCCAATGACAAGCAAGGTGTCAAGATTAGGGAAAATTTGGACGGTAAAGTTGAAAAGGGTGAAATACAAGGGATTGGGTTGGTCTGGAGGATGGAAGAAAATTCCGATTTTATCTTCAAAGATTGTCATCTGTCCCGTGACTCGGTTTGGGGTAAGGATGTCGGAGCTGATTGTAATTGGGACGGAAAGAATGGGATTTGTGTGTTGACTGGGCATGATGACGCGGTGTTCGTAGGGTGGTTTCAGGTACGTGGTGTTTATTATTTTTTCAAGCTAGACATGTTCCTCCACCATTTCCCATGTTATTGGATGCTCCAATTCGTCCACGCCGACACACATGCGGAATAAGGTTTTGAGGAACGAGAGCATAATTGGTGAATAAGAGGTGTAGACGGATATATAACCTCTGATTGGTGTCTAAAAATGAAAGCAAAAATCAACGCGCTGATGCTAAGGTGTCCAATGTTTGAAATCTGTCGGAGCTCGATGGCGAGGATTTGTACGTGTGAGATCATGGATGCGCAGAGTCATAGGGGAGTAATGGTATGGAATGCAGGAAAGGTGGAGGGGGGTGTGAACCGAAGGGTATAAAAGTGGGAATATGTGCATACCAATGAGTGCCGTGAAAACGGGTTTTGGGTTGTCTGACCCAACAGGTCTTATTGACGCCATCAGAACTTGGTTGAAAAGATTTTTACTACCTGAAATTGAAGAAATTAAGACAAAGGTTGAAGACTGTAAAAAAATGGTTGAAAAATGTAAAGAAATTGATAGGGATATTTTAAAACGTATACAAGAAATGGAGAAAAATGTTTTGGATGGTCAGAAAAATTTGAGTGCCAATTTACAACTAAACATGCGTGTAACAGAGTTGGAGACTAAGCTGGGATTAAACAAAGGCAAGTCTGATTCATATAAGACGGGTCAAACGCGCGTAAATAAGCCCTTTAAACGGTTTAATAGTGATCAACTGGACGCTGTTTCTAGCATTTGTGATGACGGGTATCTGGATTGACAAGGACAATAGAAAAAAGTCCAGGTTGGGGTCATCTAAACCCTGACCGCGTGTTCTGGATGCCTGCAGACCTCGCTCTCAATTTGTTGGATGGTGTTATCAAAGACGGTGTAGACGGTTTTGAATGCGGTGTGGTACATGTCAATGATCTCATCTTCTTGAAACGTGTCGGTTTCGAGGTATTTCTGCATGATTTGCTTGATGCTATCACCGGGGTTGCTTTCGTTGAGAAAGCTATTAATGCGACTGTATTCCATTTCCGACATGTGGGTGACGAGCCACAGCATGCTTGCAAACGGGGCGAAATAAAAGTCGATGTGGAAGGTTTGGTCTGCATTTTTGACGACGCAGGAATGGTTTGTATTGATTCCGGATAGAGCGCATATGGCCCAGTCATGCGAGACATTGAACGGCAGTTCGGGCTCGGAAATGATAGCCAAGCACACGCGGGAAATGCGTTGGTATCCAAGGACGGCAAAGTCGCTGATCCGTTTGTGAATTTGCTGCGACAGGTTTTCAAATTGTTTGATGACGGCAAGTTGGTTCATTGCACTGGCATTGAGAGAGTTGGATTGTTTGTGAAGATGTTTGATGAAAGAGGACTCATCGTCGACAAACTTGCAAGCCAGGACGATCAGATACTCTTTAAGTCGATTTTTGAAGTCTGCATGGGAAATGGATGCCAGATCCATGGTGTAGATGTGGGGTGTGTATATTCTTTCGAGGTAAATCTTTTTTTTAAGATTTTTTTCGACATAAAGTATTATATGACAGGGTCGTTGTGAATTTCATAAATGCTCGCTAATCAAGCCATGACAACGGACGAGTTGATGGTTCGTATAACTTTTATTGATCAAAATTATAAAGGGTCTATGTATTGGATGCGGAGACGTCAAGAAGTCGTGGCTGAGATGAAAACTCGAAGTGTATGTGTCATATGCGAATGAATAAATTTCAATTACCATGTTGGTGAGTTTCAAGACCTTCGCCACCGCCACCATTGCACGTTCATAAACACTGGTTTGCTCAGCATTGAAGAGGGGAAAAAGGGGGTTATATATTACGCGGCCATCTCTAATTGTACCGTTGTTTCCGTGTCCATGGTGATTGGCGCTTCTTCAGAGATGGGTTTGGTAGCAGGTTCCGTGACCTTTTGGGGTTTTGTACTGTTGATGGTGACGGGTTCGTGTAAGACGGAATCGGCCTCCTCGCTCATGAGGAGCTCGAGTTCTGCATTCAAGGCGTCGTCGTCCAACGTTTCAATGGAAATGGAAGTCGAGAGAGTTTGTGTGATGTCATTGACGTCGGCGTTGGCGTCTTGCATGTCGGCCATGACCTCGTCCACTGAAGAGAGTGTTGTATCGAGTCCTAATGTTTTCATGGCATTGGAGGTTTCCTTCATGGAGGAGAGGACCTGTTGGTTTAATTGCGTGGTGGCGATGCAATCAAGTTGTTGTTCGAGAGCGAGTCTTTTGCGGGTGGTGAGGGATAGGCTATTTCGTTTCGAGGCACTCGTGATGAGAAGTTGCTTGACTCTGCTGACCGCCTTTGCCTGCTGGGCCTGTTTAACTTTTACTGCCACCTCGTTAAGAGCAGTTTTGAGGGTGTGTTCGCTTTGTTTTAGTTCCTGGATGGTATCTGCGAGTTTCATTTCCGCGGAGCGCATGGTGTCGATTTGGTTGGGCCTGCGGAAAGCCCCGAGAAGCGACCAGTAGCAGTCATGCACCGACATTGAGGGTGTGGTAATATTTGATATATAGCCATTTTGAGATAAATCTCGTTTACTGCTTATTTAGGGGTGGGGAAAGGATTGACTCATATGGCTAGCGCCGAATTCGAATATAAGCTGTCAACATTGGTGGTGGACCAATTGGAGGTGTTGATTCGCCGGGAATCACCCCGGGAGAGGGTTGCTGTGCAGTCACAGAAAAACGCGCTGCGCAACCGGCTGTCAAAGTCGATAAAGTCGACGACGAGTGTGACACCCATGGACAGGATGACGCACTGCCGGAAGGCGTTGGAGAGATTGGACGTGGCCGGATGGAAGAGGAGTTACCACCAAAGATTGTTTCACGATGATTTCCTGAAAGCGTGTACGCGGACGTTTTGGAAGACGGAGCCTCCTGGGAGTTTTGCGAGGGACCACGGGAAGGTTTTGGAGATGAATTCGTGGGAGCACTTGGCGGCGGAGGTGTTGATTTCGACGCCGAGACGATTTGGAAAGACGATTAGCGTGAGTATGTTTGCGGCGGGGATTATGTTTGCGGCGCCGTCGGTGGAGCTGAGTATCTATTCGACGTGTAAGCGGATCAGTCAGAAATTGTTGAGGAACGTGAATAAGTTTTTCGATATCATGGTGAATCACGACATGTCGACGGAAGGGTTCAAGGTTATTAGGGCCAATATGGAGGAGATTGTGTTACAAGGTCCGTGTGGTGTGTCGGATGTTCGGGTGGTCAACAGTTATCCTTCAAAGGTGAGAATTGTTCTGTGAATGCCTGTATTGTTGCAACTGCGTGGGTCAGCCAGAAGCGGGTGCGAATCCCGCCGCAGTATGAGTGAATTTTATATTTAAGATTTTGGAATTTTTTGCCTGGTGGGATCCATTTTTGAAGAAAATGGCCTCGAATGTTTGCGCGCCGACTGTCCCGCCGCAGTATTATAACGAATCACCCTATGCGGGTGATTGGTTCAATGCTGGGGTTTTTCATGGGACGCTCTATGTCACCGTGAATTGCTTTGGTGTCGTGATTATTTTTTGCCTACTGTACCTTGTGTACATTTGGCTCAAGCAGAGGTTGAACTGGTTCAGGTGGAGTGATGAAGACAGCGCAAGGATCATTGGTCCGAGTGATGACGAAATCGCAGGAATCGTACAACGCATAAGAATTGCAGGTCGCCTTTATGGTTCTTTTTATGTGCGCAATCCGGATGATAAATTGATGTGGGCATGTCCGATATAGCCGCCACCAGAGCCAAGACCACTGCTTTTTGCTAACCAGATGGATATTTAAGGGGTCAAAAATATTTGGGTGTAGTCATCGAGACGATGACTCAATCTACCACCCCCGAGAATTCCGAGGTTGTCCACGGCTCAAACCCCGACGAAGATTGGGATGTTGTGAATCCTGACGACGACTGGGTGTGTCTTTATGACATGGCAACGGTACTTTGGGGTGATTGTTTGTAAAACAATAAAACACCACAAAAAAAATTTTTTTTGAGACATTTCCCTCGTATTTACGCTCAAAAACCGGTG
>CERI01109606.1_pt1 | contig 11948 bp, 10 predicted proteins | sample 350261 | NCBI WGS metagenome assembly CERI01 (sample SAMEA2620979, study PRJEB7988) | marine metagenome | isolation source: saline water (ENVO:00002010), including
AACAGGCTGAAATTAGATCTAGCCTAAAAATGAATTTGGCACGGAGTTTGGGACATTCCCATAAGATATAATTATTGGGTGGCAGTTTGGGTTACGTCTCTGCCATAAGATGTTACGGTTAATCCACCACCATCATCTAGAACACTATCTGGTGGAAAATATTTTTTAAAGTCAATATAATGTATTAAATTATTTTGACCTTCCCAGCTTTCAAGATCTCTCATATTATCTAGCTGGTCTTTGCTTATTCTTTGGTTAAATACTGCAAATTTATACATTTCTCCTTGAAAAAGGGATGAGCCAATACTCCAACTAGAACCAATATTCCATACAGTGTTACCAGCATTTGGATGTCCGTTATCTCTTTCATTAGAAGTTTCTTCAAGACCATTAATATATATTGTGAATTGATGATAATATCCTTTAAATGCTATAAGATTAACTTCGTCCCAATTTATTAAGTTGGTACTTGCCTTGCCAGTCCAGCCCCCAAGACCTCTATATGGTCTGCAATATGGTTTACCAGAAAAATTATCTAAAGACATAGAAGCTGTACCTGTATTATTAACGGCAAGGGCAATTCCTGTAGTACACCTTCCGCCATGAGGTTTTGCTGCAAGCTGCATTGAGTTGCCAGTATAGGTTGGCTTTACTAAAAATACTATTGTAAAAGGGTCTATGCCGCGAAAACTATCTATAGAAGTTTGAAATCTATCATCAACACCATCAAATGTTACATAAGGGCTTATTATTTCAACTTCTTTTATTTTATTTGCTGCAATTTCCTTGCCATAAGGAATGGTGCTTTGTTGATATGAGTTTGTAGAGCTTATTGTTTTATTGAGTACCTTTTTTGCTCCAACGACTACAAGTACTGAGAAAATTGCTATAATTGCAACTGAAAATGCTAATTCAAATGATATAAATGCTTTTTTTGATTTATTTTTCATTAAATTCTTTTATATTATTTAACACAACCTCTTTAAGAGAATGGGATTTTTTAAATATAGCTAATTGCCTATTACTACTATTGCCGCTTTGGCAAAGATTTTTTATTATGTCAATATGCTTATCATATGACATTTTATCGCTATAAGGTTTTATTTTGTCAAGCCAATTTAAGATATCTTCTTTAATTGGTTTTGTTTTACCTGATTCGTTGACTATTATATTGCAATCAAGACCATATCTTATAGCTCTGAATTTATTTTGTCTTGCTACCCATCTTGTAGGAGATGGAATTTTTTCAAGCCAATTTGAGTTGTCGTCAAGCCAATTAGCTAGCATGTGAATAAATGCAGTAATTGCTGCTGTTTCAGATAATTTTGCAGGGCAGTCACAAACCCTGATTTCAAGGGTTCCATATGATGGGCTAGGTCTAATATCCCATAATAAATCTTTTGTTGATTTTATTGATTTAGATTTGATTAACGCATTATATAGCTTTTCAAATTCATTCCAATTATTAAAGTTATATGGGTTGCCGCATGCTGGATGAGATTCATAAGTTGTTGGTCTCATTGATTTTAGTCCAGTATCATTAGAGCACCAAAATGGTGAACTTGCAGAAAGGGCAATTAAATGAGGTATAAAATTAAGAAAAAAATTATTAAATTTGATAATTTTCTCTTGATCATTAATACCAATGTGAACATGAAGCCCAAATATATTATTTCTTTTTGCAAGCCATTGATTTACCTCTATTGATTCTTCATATCTTTTATTTTGAGTAATTAATGCTTCATTGTAATTTGAAAAAGGATGGGTTCCGGTTGAGGCAAAGCTAATATTCATATCTTTTGTGATATTTTGAAGATAATCAATAGAGCTTGATAAATCATTATAAATGTCATTAACATTGGTGCATTTTTCACTATTAATTTCAACCATGTTGAGAAATATCTCTTGCTTGATTTTTTTATGATATTTTGGTGAACATTTTTTGATAATTTCATGCGATAATGGCACTAGATTTAAGGTATTATTATCAATTATTTGTAGCTCAATCTCGGCACCAACTGTTAAATTGCCATTTGGGCAATAGGTAGTTTCTTTTTTATTTTTGGAAATAAATTTTGATAATTTATCAATAATCATCTAATCTCTAAGTAAGTCATTAATAGATGTTTTAGATCTGGTTTTTTCGTCAACTTTTTTTACAATTGTAGCGCAGTACAGTGATAAATCTTTACATCCTTTATTAGATTTAATTGATCCAGGAACGACAACACTATATTTTGGAACTCTGCCGTAAAATATTTCTCCACTTTGGCGATCAATTATTTTAGTTGAAGCTCCAATATAAACGCCCATTGAGATAACGCTGCCTTCTTCAACTATAACGCCTTCAGCTATTTCGCTTCTAGCTCCAATAAAGCAATTATCTTCAATTATAACTGGATTAGCTTGAAGCGGCTCTAGAACCCCTCCTATTCCTGCTCCACCAGAAATATGGCAATTTTTACCAATTTGTGCGCATGAGCCAATTGTTGCCCATGTGTCTATCATGGTTCCTTCATCTATATAGGCTCCTAAATTAACAAAGCTTGGCATTAATACTACATTTTTTTCTATATGGGTGGCGTGCCTTACAATTGCTCCTGATACTACTCTAAATCCGGCTTTCTTGAAATCTTCTTCTTTCCATTTAGTAAATTTAAGTGGTACTTTATCATAGAAATTAATTGAATCGCCATGAATTGAATCGTGATGAGATAAGTAGTTGTCATTGAGACGAAAAGATAGAAGTATAGCCTTTTTAACCCACTGATTAACTTGCCATTTATTATTTTCTTTGCTGCAAACTCTAATTTGTCCTTGATCAAGCATTTGTAGCGCTTCGTAAACTGCTAATCTAACTTCTCCTTGAGTTTGTAGGTTAATTTCTGACCTATTTTCAAATGCTTGCTCTATTATATTGATTATATTATCCATTTTTAGTAAGTTTATTGCTGTTATATTCTAATGAATTTTGTAATTTTTTCATGAAGTCTTTTTTATCTAAGCCAACTTCAATTGGATCTAAAAACTCAATTTTTATGGTACCAGTTTTAGTTATCAATCCTTTTTTTGGCCAGAATGACCCTGAATTAAGTGCAACAGGTACAATTTTTGTTTTGCAATTATTATATAAGGCTGCTATTCCTGATTGATAGGGATATTGATCTGTGGTAGATAGTGGTGGAACTCTAGTTCCTTGAGGGAAAATTACTATTTTTTGGTTATTAGCAAGATATTTTTTGGATTGCTTAACAAGATTTTTCAAAGATTTGGCACCGCCTTTTCGATCAATGCTAATACCGCTCATAATATTAACAAACCATCCGTAAAAAGGAATTAATAGCAATTCTTTCTTATATGCATATACTGGTCTATTTAATATTAAATGCATAATGGCAGTTTCCCACATAGATTGATGTTTGCATGCTATAATACAAGATTCTTGAGGGAGTTTTTCAAGTCCGATAATTTTATAATCAACTTTGCAGATGATTTTTAAAAAAAACACCAATGATAGGCTCCACATTTTCGCTCCATTATCAGCTAGTCTTTTGCTTCTAAATATAAAGGCTGGAAAATATATGATTGGGATGATAGCACCAAAAAAGAATATTAAAAAATAAAATAATATTGATTTAATCATTATGGTATTATCTATATGTTAAAGAAATTATAAAAATCTGACTAATAAATTTAAGTAGAAGTAATAATTAAATAAGTTAGTGGTGCCGGATGTCGGGTTCGAACTGACGACCTACTGTTTACAAGACAGTTGCTCTACCACTGAGCTAATCCGGCTAAATGATTTAACAAACACATATCAAATGCAAAGATTAAATTTTAGATAAGTAAAACTCAAGTTTTATTTATTTATGATATTGTTAATTTCATTATTTTATGTATGAATTACTTTATCATACGCATCAAGAACTGCCTCATGCATCATTTCTGACATAGTAGGGTGAGGAAATATTGTATGCATAAGATCTTCTTCTGTTAATTCTGCTTGTTTTGCAATTACAAATCCTTGAATCATTTCAGTTACCTCAGCTCCAATTAAATGAGCACCAAGTAATTCTCCAGTTTTTTCATGGAATATAACCTTAATTAAACCCTCTGATTCTCCTGCTGCAATTGCTTTGCCATTAGCAAGATATGGAAAACGACCAATTTTGATTGGTATATTTTGTAATTTGGCTTTTTGTTCGCTAATTCCTATTGATGCAATTTGTGGATAAGAATATGTGCAGCCAGGGATATTTTCTTTTTTAATTGGGTGAACTTTGTTATTGTCATATTTATCAAGAAGAGATGCAATTTTTTCGGCAGCAATAATACCTTCATGAGATGCTTTATGAGCAAGCCATGGAGCAGATGCTACATCGCCAATAGCAAAGATTTTGTTGTCATTAGTTGCAAGATATTTATCGCTTATAATAGCAGATCTGTCTAATTTTACCTTGGTATTTTCAAGTCCGATATTGTCGCTATTAGCTTGAACACCAATGGCAATTATAGCTTTTTGGGCCGAAATTTTTTGTATTTTATTGTCAATTTCAATGCTGGCTATAACCTTATCTTTTGAGTTTTCAATTGATTGTAATTTGGCATTAATATGTATTTTAATGCCTTGATTGCTAAAGGATTTGTGAGCTATTTTCGATATTTCTAAATCCTCAGCGGGAAGAATATTAGCAGCCATTTCAATAATAGTTACCTCACATCCCATATTGCGATAAAAAGAAGCAAACTCAACTCCAATTGCACCACTACCAACAATAATTAGTGATTTTGGTAGAGTTTTTGGGGTCATGGCTTCTCTATAAGTCCAAATATTTTCTTGATCATAAGAGATCGTAGGAATTTTTTTTGCTCTGGCTCCAGTGGCTATAATGAAATATTTAGCTGAAATTTTATTAATTTCTTTATTATCTTTAGTTACTGATATTTCATTAGATGATAAAAATTTAGCAAAGCCGTCAATTACTGTTATTTTGTTTTTTTTCATGAGGCTAGAAATGCCTGAGCTAAGTTTTTTAGCAACATTTCTAGATCTTGTTATTATTTTATCGAAATCAAATTTAGTTGAATCAGCTTTAAAGCCATATTGATCAAGATTGTGAAGTAGGTGATTAACCTCTGAGCATTTAAGTAGTGCTTTAGTAGGAATGCAGCCCCAATTAAGACAAATTCCGCCTAAATGATTAGCCTCAATAATTGCAACTTTTAAACCTAATTGAGCAGCTCTAATTGCAGAAACATATCCGCCAGGGCCAGCGCCTATAACGCAAAGATCAAAATTATTTTCCATTGTTTTTAATAAATTAATTAATACCATAATATCATCAAGTTATTATGTCAAAAAATCAACAATTTAATTACAAAATATGTCCGAATTAATTGAGCAAAAAATTGCACAAATAAAGAAATCACTAGAAATTATATGGGGGTGTCTTTGACATTGAAAAATTAAACCAGGACCTTAATCTGCTTGATAAAAAATCACAAGATCCCAATATATGGAGTGATCAATCAAAGGCTCAAAACATATTCGCTCAAAAATCTGCAATTGAAAATAAATTAAAAAAATATCACCATATTAAAGATAGCTATGATAATTGTCTTGAATATTACCTATTATCAAAAAATGAGGGTGATGACTCAATTATCAAAGATATAGAAAATCAGATTGATCAGCTGCAAATTGATGTCGCTAATTTAGAGATTGAGTCAGTATTTAACAAAGAAAATGATTCAAGTAATTGCTTTATGGATATTAACGCAGGAGCGGGTGGGTCAGATTCTTGTGATTTTGCTTCAATGTTGATGAGAATGTATCATAGATTTTGCGATAATCATAATTTTAAAGTTGAAATTATCTCAATTATAGATGGCGATGAGGCAGGAATTAGATCTGCTACTCTTAAAATATCGGGTATTTATTCATATGGTTGGTTAAAAACAGAAAGTGGCGTTCATAGGTTGGTAAGACTTTCTCCTTTTAATGCTAATAATAAAAGACAAACTAGCTTTTCTTCCATTTGGGTTTATCCTGAAATTAATGATAATATTGATATTGATATTAGTGATAAAGATATAAGGATTGATACTTATAGAGCATCTGGAGCTGGAGGGCAGCATGTTAATAAGACAGATTCTGCAGTTAGAATTACCCATAAACCAACTAATATTGTAGTGCAATGTCAAAATGATAGATCGCAAATTAAGAATAGGGCATCAGCAATGAAAATGCTTAAATCAAGACTTTATGAATTAGAGCTCAAAAAAAAGCAGGATAAGTTAGATAAAATTGAATCCGCAAAAACTGATAATAGCTGGGGTCATCAAATAAGATCATATGTAATGCATCCTTATCAAATGGTTAAGGATCTTAGATCATCTTATGAAACTTCTAACATAAATGCAGTATTAGATGGTAAAATTGATGAATTTATTAAATCTAATCTATTTAAATAATTAGAATTTAGTTGCAGTTAATAAATAAGAGATTAATTTGATTACTAATATTTAATTAATCACACATACTAATATGCGCTGCCCATTTTGTTCAAGTGAAGATACTCAAGTAAAAGATAGTAGAATTTCTGACGATAAGGAGTCGATTAAAAGAAGAAGATATTGCTCTGCTTGCGATTCAAGATTTACAACCTTTGAAAGAGTTCAATTAAGAGAAATATTAGTAATTAAAAAAAATGGAGAAAAGCGAATATTTGACCCTGAAAAACTCAAAAGATCAATTGAAACATCAGTTAGAAAAAGGCCAGTTAATGAAATGCAAGTTGATAAATTAGTTAATAAAATTATGCGTGACCTTGAATCGCACACTGATACTGAAATTTCATCAGCTAAAATTGGTGAAATGGCAATGACTTCACTTGAAAAGCTTGATAAAGTAGCTTTTGTTCGCTTTGCTTCTGTTTATAAAAATTTTGAAAATATGGATGATTTTCAAGAATTTGTAGAAAAAATTGCTCAAAGTTAAATTATCATGAAGAATATATTAGAATATTACTTTCAAGAACAAATAGATGAAATTATATCTCAGAAATCAATAAATAGATTTGAAGAAAGTAATGAAATTAAATCTAGCCAAAGTAATAATATCAACAATGATAATCGCAATAATAATGTTGAAGTTACAAGCGTTAAAATTACAAATAACGAAGTTGCAAATAAAGAGGTGGTAAAAAATAAAATATTAACTGAAAATAAAGTATTAAAAGATAATTTTATTAAACCTGTTTTTTCAACCTCTCAAGCTGTTAGTAATTTAGCTAAAAGATTTCAAAATGACAATTTTATGAATGACCAATCTTATCAATCTCTCAATGAAATAATAAAAAAGGCTCAGGATCTGGCAAAAACTGCTAATAACACTAAAGAGCTTAAAAAAATAGTCGAAGATTTTGATGGTTGTAATTTAAAAAAAATGGCTAGTAATACTGTTTTTTGCGACGGCAATCCTAATTCTAAAATTATGGTTATTGGCGAGGCTCCAGGAAATCAAGAAGATCTCAAAGCTATACCTTTTTGCGGAGATTCGGGAATAATGCTTGATGCCATGTTTAAAGCCATTAACATGAAAAGATCTGAAGATTACTATATTACTAATGTTATTTTTTGGAGACCTCCAGGAAATAGAAGGCCAACAGATGAGGAGTTAGCTATTTGTCGACCTTTTGTTGAAAGACATATTGAACTAGTTGGTCCAAAAGTAATAATTTTAGTTGGTGCAACATCTATGAGTGCAATTTTAGGCAGCTCAGATCCAATTAGCAAAATAAGGGGAAGATTTAATGATTATGCTCCAGATTTTTTAAAATCTCCATGTAAATCATTTGTTATTTTTCATCCTTCATATTTAATGAGGCAACCAATGAAAAAGAAAATTGCCTGGCAAGATATGTTAAAATTAGAACAATTTATTTTAAATAATTACAATTAATGGAAAATAAAAATATATTACCCACAGGTTTTTATGATTTAATTTTTGATGAAGCTTATCAAGTCTATCAAATATCGCATAATGTGATTAACTATTTGTTAAAACAAGATTATCAACTTATTAAGCCATCATTATTTGAATTTTCATCATCTCTTAAAAATGATTATGAAGAAAACTCATTTACAACTATAGATTCAATATCGGGTAAAAAAATTTCAATTAGATCTGATATTACTTTACAAATTAGAAGAATTGTTGCCACAAGGCTTAAAAGCTATGAATTTCCTTTGAAGCTATGTTATTTGGGAGATATATTAAAATCCAGCAATAGTGACCTACATGCCAAAAGGCAACAAACCCAAATAGGATTTGAAATTATTGGTGCAAAAGATGAGGATTGTCAATATCAAATTATTAAAAATCTTATAGAAATATTTACAAAAATTAAAATTAAAGCGCTGCATTTTGATTTTACTTGGCCAAATTTCTTAGATTTAGTTCTTAAAGATATCAAGGCAAATAATCAAGCATCTCTTAAAAAGGCAATATTACAAAAAAATCTTACCAAAATAGCTGAATTATCTCCTAAATATTATAAAATATTGCAAAAAGTTGCTAGATTTAATAAATTAGAAGATGTTATCAATGATATTAAAGATAATTTCAAATCTAATGATATTAAAAAGCAATTAACAAAAATTGAAGAATTGGCAAATTTCTTTAAAACTAATTACCCATCAATAAAAATAAGCTTTAATTTGCTTGGAAATGAAGATGCATCATATCATCAAGATATATATTTTGAAATATATAATAAAAATTTATCTCAATTAATAGCAAAGGGTGGAAAATATAAAATAATTAAACACCAGCAAGCTGTTAAAGCAATTGGTGCAACTATATATGCAAATAATATATAATTAGATTATAATTTAGTCAGCTAATAAACTGAGCTAGCTTTATATATTATCTAAATATTCATCAAATCAGTATCAAAAAAAACACAATTAAATATTTTTTTTTAAAAATAAATTTATTTCATTTCATAGTCTCTATTTTTTTTGTATAGTCTTATTTATAGATTTTTCTTATAATTTTTTAAATCATATAAAATTATTTTATGTGATTTTTTATGAATTTATAAATTTTGGTCTAAATTATTAAAATTAAAATATAAAACCATGACACTATTAGATACAAAAATCTCTGAACTACATAAAATTTGGAGACAAAAAAATGAATTAATTAAAAATTATTTCAGAAATAATTTAGTGGAATTAGGTGCTAATGAAGATGAAATTGATTCTGAAGTGGAAGATATGATTTTAAGCCCATTTAAAACTAAAATAATATCTAACGTGCCTATGGATAAGAGTAATGAATTACGTGAAAGGGCGCAATTTATAACTAAATATCTTGCTAAAGACATTGTAAAATTTGTTGAAGGGTATTTGATTGAAAAGAAAGAAATGCAAAATGCGCAATTAAAAGAACAAATACAGAGCACTCAATCAGAAATTGAATCTCCCAATGAAAATCAAAAAGGAAATGAATATATTCAATTACTCGAATCTCTATTAGGGTTGGAATATAAATCAAAGGCTCTTTTTAATGAAATGCAGTTAGTTGTTGCGTCTACTGCAAATGACGACCCCAATAAAATAAATTCTGAAATATATGATATTATCTCTAGTCTTAAAGGTCTTCGTAGATTTGATAGTTCTGTCAATAATTTTGCAAAAGAATTGTATGATTTCTTTAATGGTGACAAAACTCATGTTAATAAAATTAATAAAATTTTAAATATTCGTAGCGTCGAAGAACTTAACGAATATATATATGAATATAATCAATCGGTGTCAAGGACGTCAGAAAGAAAATATGATGATAGTAAAAGATCTTTTGATGAAGAGGCAATTCGCAGTCCTCGTTTAACAGAGACATTATTGAATGCAAAGCTAATGGAATTTAAAGATTTTGTTGGAGATCCGCCTATAATATATAGCTACCATTTTGGTTATAATAAAGCTTTTTTAATGAATATCCAAGGTGCTATAACTAGTGTCAAAGATTTGGATGAAGTTAAAGGCAATGATAAATTAATGAAAGATATTCAAGCTATTTTAAAAACTGATGATTTTGATGATAAAGCACTTCAGAAGTTAGAAATCGATGTTGATAATTTAAAAAACACTATTCTAGATTCTACTCTTCTGTCTGACAATAGTAATTTGAAAGAAGCTATTAAAGAATTAGATAGTATTCTTGAGAATAGAATAGTGTTTAAAGAAATTATAAATTTTATAGATTTAAATACTATTGATTTACAAAGCGATACATCTATTGATTTACAAAGCGATACATCTATTGATGGGCAACAACAAGATAATTCAGTTCGCTTAGAGAAATTGAGAGAAAAAGTTAATAATATAAGTTATAAAATAGGAGATAAAGTAGGATATGAAAGAGAAAATAAAGAATTTCAAAAATTTATATTATATGAATATTTAGTTAAAGAAGGTGGTGAACGTGAATTATTTTTAGATATAGATCAATTAAAACAGGTTGAAGAGGGTTTATTGGGTAATATGTTGCATAAAATAAAAGTCTATTTATTAAATAAAACTTTTTTATTAGATGATCTTGAGATTGATGATAAAGAATTGGATGTTTTGTTTTCAGCGAAAGAAATTATAAAAGCACGTGATGATGAAAATCAATTAAAAAATATTTTAAGACAAGATGGGGATAAATTTACTCAAGGCTTAAAATTTATAAAAGAATCTAATGAAACTATGTATGAATCAATAAGAAGTAAAGCTCCTCAACGTATTATCGAAAAAATAGAAACTGAGATTAAACCATTAAATTGCATTCCTTTGAGCCTAGCAGAGAAAGGTTGTTGTAGAATAATGTAATAAACAAATATTAATATAAATTTAAAATAAATTAACTATGAGAAACATAAATAATTGGACGAAAGGACGTGATGGTACTTTTAAATTCGGAGATTTAGCTGAATCAGAACCTATGACCCTAGAAGCTATAAGTAGTGCAAAAAACAGCAAAATGTTACAAGATGACAAAAAATTTCTTCCTTATTTATTAAAAAGAATTGCAGAAAATAGTCAGGCAAAAGGTAAATATATTAAAGAAAATATTAAATTTGCTCTATATTTAGTAAATCATTCGGATAAAAAATTAAGAGATGCTGCAATTTCTACTATACTGAGTTTTAATCCAGGTGATGAGAAATATGGTGAGGTTGAAATATTAAAACTTGTTAAATCACGAATTAAATCAGAATTGGAAGAATCTATTGAAGAAATAGTAAAAGATAAAAGTTGTGAGAATAAAGATGAAGAAAGGCAAGAAATTGTACAATCGTTAAGAGATTTTGTGGGTAACCCTAATGCTAAAAATGATGTAAAGAAATTATTAGGATGGAGTAAGAATAAAACTTTTTCACAAAAGTTGTTTATTAAATTGTGTTGTGATGAAAATTTACCTAATATTTTAGGTGATATTAACACATTGCTTGATTCCATATTACCAGCACCCCAAAATGCTCAACCTGACAATCAAGATCGTTCATCGCGAGCTTCTGGTGATGACTCCCAAGGAGCTCGAGAATCCCGAGATCATGATGTTGTTGAACAGGCTGAAGGAGCGGGTGGTGACCTCCAAGGAACCGAAGAACCCCGAGATCCTGGTGTTAAGCAGGATAAAGAAAGAGCAGGTTTTCTTAATATGCTTACTAAATCCTTAAGGCCGAAAAAAAAGGTAGAAGGAAACGTTGGTAGTGAAGTAGATGGTGATGTTTCTACTGATGCAGGTTATGATAGTCTTGATGATGAAAGATGGAGATGTTTTAGATTTATAAAATCAAGTAGAAACTTGTCGCCGGATATGGGTGGCAATAAAGCAGGGCAAAATCCAGATCCAGTTAGTCCTGAAGGTGATGTCAAGAAAAATGATACTG
>CERI01111445.1_pt1 | contig 11945 bp, 14 predicted proteins | sample 350261 | NCBI WGS metagenome assembly CERI01 (sample SAMEA2620979, study PRJEB7988) | marine metagenome | isolation source: saline water (ENVO:00002010), including
TACTGGATATACATTGATGGTGTCGATACTATTATAAGAATGGCAATCAATTATGGCTTGATCTTAGGCTTTAATAGTACTGATTTATTATTAGCACTTTTGATCACTCAGTTTGTTGCATTTCCTGGTACATTAATCGTAAATAAGTTTTCTGAATATTTTTCTTGTGAAACTACGATAATTGTATGCTTGATTGTATATATATTTATATCACTACTTGCTTATTCTTTAAGTAATATTTACGAATTTTACTTTATAGCAATTATTATTGGTTTAGTTCAAGGTGGCATACAGGCATTAAGTAGATCTTATTATGCAAGATTAATACCCGCTAACAAGCATTCTGAATATTTTGGAATTTATAATATGCTTGGAAAATTCGCTGCATTACTAGGACCTCTATTGGTAGGCTTTGTAACTTATTCAACTGATAATGCTCGTATAGGCATGTTGAGTATCATTATTTTTTTTATAGCTGGAATTTATTTATTTAAATTAGCCAACAATCAACGTAAAGTTGCATAATATTAAGTAAATGGTAGGTTGGCAGAGTGGTCGAATGCGCCACCTTGGAAAGGTGGTTAGCGAGTAATCGTTACAAGGGTTCGAATCCCTTACCTACCTTTTTAGATAGGGTCACTATAATTTCATATAACATGCACTAGAAGACATGGTAATATATCCTACTATATATGAATCAGTCTATTAAAAGTCTCAACGATCATCAAAAGAAAACTATAAATCACGCTATAGACTTTCTTGTACCATACGTACATTCTATAGTTGAAATATCATCTGAAGTAGATGTTTCGACTGAGAAATTTAAAGATAATATTATGAATCTATATCTTAGTATTGATTCTGAAGATAGAGGTAGAATTGAAGCATCAGCTTGCCATAATAATTTTTCATTCTCTCTTTTATATACAGGCACACGTAGCTTTGTATTGAAAGTCAATGGAAATAACGATTTTTTAGGTTTTATATACATGGAAACGAACAAGGGCATGAACATTCACGATGACTTATGTTCGGGTAATGAACATATGAGTGGTCAAATAATGAAGCAATTTCTCGATTGCTATAAAAGCCCATATCTAATAACTGAAATATATAAAAGCTTTATACAAGATGGTAAAAGTATCATATGAGGATTTCTGTAATAGGTATGGGATACGTTGGCTTATCTAACGCAACTTTGTTGTCTACAAAATATAAAGTTATTTGTTATGATATAGATCACTCTAAGCTCACATCTATTGATAATAGAATATCACCTATTAAAGACAGTCTTATTACTAACTACTTTAAAAATAAAAAACTACAGCTAACTACTACACCTGTAATTGATACTAATTTATCCAAAACAGATTTCATAATTATATCAACTCCAACTAACTATGACCCTATCAAAAATAGATTTGATACTACATCAATAGATAATATTATAAAAAAATTAAATTCATTAAAATCAACATCATCCATTATTATAAAATCTACAATTCCAGTTGGGTTTGTTAAGAAAATTCAAAAAAAATATAGCAATCTTAAAATATACTTTTCTCCAGAATTTCTTCGTGAAGGTAAAGCTCTTTATGATAATCTCTATCCATCTAGGATAATAATTGGGGATGAAGATAAATATTCTAAAAAATTTATCAACCTTTTTAAAGCTTGTTGTCTTAAAAAAAATATCCCTATCATTTTTATGAGCAGTACTGAAGCAGAATCTGTTAAATTATTTTCTAATAGCTATCTTGCCACACGAGTTGCATTCTTTAATGAGCTTGATTCTTTCTCAATTGAAAATAAAATGAGTTCTAAGCTGCTTGTTGAAGGCATATCTGCTGACCCAAGAATAGGAAATGAATACAATAACCCATCTTTTGGTTTTGGGGGATATTGTTTGCCTAAAGATACTAAACAGCTCAAGGCAAATTTTAAAAATATACCAAATGCACTAATTAGTTCATTAAACAGATCTAATCAGTTAAGAAAAAAATATATTGCTGAAGATATATTAAAACTGAAAACAAAAAATATTGGTATTTACACATTAGCTATGAAAAAAGGATCTGATAACTTCAGAGAATCTAGTATTATTGATATAATAAAAATTCTTAAAAGAAATGGAAAAAATATTTTTATTTATGAACCCTTGATTGTTGATAAAAAAAGAATATATGGTTGCGAGATTATCAATAATTTTGAACAATTTTCCAAAAAAGTTAACCTTATTGTAACTAACAGACCTTCAAATAAACTTGATGGAGTTTCTGTTAAGGTTTATACAAGAGATATATATGGAGAAAGTTAATGTCTGTTAAAATAAATTTTGTAAGGGGTGATGAAATCCTATCAACAACTATGAGCGTAGGCCGCACAGTCTTAGATGCTGCAAAAAAATTAAAAATACCAGAAATTCCTGCTATTTGTGATGGTTCATGTAATTGTGGTACATGTCATGTACTTATAGATCCAGAATGGGTAGATAAGATTGAGCCAATGGATTCAGGAACAATGGAGCTGTTTATGCTTGAAAGATCTGATAACTTTGATGAAAATAGAAGCAGACTATCCTGCCAAATGAATATATACGATGTTTATGAGGGACTTACTGTTCATTTACTAGATAATAGAAAAGATAAATAAAATGCTTAATCAAAATTTTAATGAAAAAGTTGTGATGAAATCAGCATTAATAAAGTCTGTGAGTTCGCCATGCAAGGGAGTAGAGAGAATTCTTCTTGAAAGAAATGAGGATACTGAATGTGCAATTTCTACTACAGTAGTTGAATTCAAACCTAATTCTTATTTTGATGAGCATGCACATGACTTTGGTGAAGAATTATTTGTAATTGAAGGTATTTTTTCTGATGAAAATGGTGATTATCCTGCTGGATCATATTTAAGAAACCCTCATGGATCAACACATAGTCCATATAGTAAAAATGGTTGCAAATTACTTGTTAAACTCAGACAATTTAATAAATTAGATACTAAAAAAACATTCATTAATACTAATAATCAATCTTGGTTACCTGGCTTGGTATCGGGTCTTGAGGTGATGCCGTTACATAACTTTGAATATGAAAATACCGCTTTAGTTAAATGGAAGCCGAATGTAGAATTTAGTTTACATCAACATTACGGCGGAGAGGAAATATTTGTGCTAGAGGGGACATTTTGCGATGAATATGGAAAATATCCTAAACACACATGGATAAGAAGTCCTCACATGAGTAAGCACAAACCATTTACTCTAGATGAAGGTGCTCTTATTTTTGTTAAAACCGGACATTTGTTAAATAAATAATATGAATAATAAAATTTTAGCTCTAAAATATAGACCTCACTTTTTCAACGAAGTAATTGGACAAGAATTCTGTATTCAATCACTAAGTAATTCAATAAAACTTAATAAGATACATAATGCTTATTTATTTTCAGGGACTAGAGGGGTTGGTAAAACAACTATTGCAAGAATATTTGCTAAATCTTTATTATGTAAAGAGGGTATTAGTGAAACACCATGCGGGAAATGTGAATCCTGTGTTGAAATTGATAACAATAATAATTTAGATTTAATAGAAATTGATGCTGCTTCTCGAACAAAAGTTGAAGACACGCGAACACTCATGGAAAATGTACAATACGCGCCTACATCTTCTAGATTTAAGATTTATTTAATAGATGAGGTTCATATGTTATCAACTAAGAGTTTCAACGCACTATTAAAGACTATTGAAGAGCCACCTGAACATGTCAAGTTCCTATTAGCGACAACAGAGCCAGAAAAACTACCGGAAACTGTTATATCAAGATGCTTACATTTTAAACTTGAAACAATTGGGCCCGACGCACTATCGACACATATTGAATCTACTTTAAAAAAAGAAAATATAAAATATGATTCAGAAACACCAGAAATTATTGCAAATGCAGCAAGAGGTAGTGCACGCGACTCTATGAGTATACTTGAACAATGTATTTCTTATGGAAATGGTTATTTACAAAAAAATCAAGTTTCTCAATTGCTTGGGGTCTTAGAAAATACATTAATAGATAGTATCATTCATCATTTGCATAAAAATGCTATATCAGATATTCAACATATCTTGAATAATCAACAAATAACTAACTACTATAAATTACTTGATTCTCTAATTGAGCGTATTTTTGAAATATCTATTGTTAGAACAACGAATAATAATAGCTTTGAAATTCCAGATAAATTTCTACAAGAATCAATTAAGCTTCAAGATCTTCAATTATGGTACAGTATACTCTTGCAATCGAAAGAGCAGCTTAACAACGCGCCATCAAAGCTGGATCACATATTGATGACGCTTCTTAGAATAACACTTTTTACAGAGTATTCAGACAACTCTACACATGAAGACGATTCTATTCAGGAACAATCAATAAAAAAAACTGAATCTAAAAAAAAAAATAAAAAAAACACTCTAAATATAAGTGAAAAATCTAATTTTGATCTTTCAATATGGAAAGGTTTTGTGGATAGCCAATCTCTACATGGTCTTATGCTGGATTTAGCAAATAATTCACTTCTTGATTCTAAAGATAATGTATTCACTTTGGTTGTTGATAAATCAAAGAAAAATACATATCCAAAAAAATGTATTAATGATTTTTGTTCACTTGTATGTACTTATTTTAAGATTAATGCTGACTTAGCTGTTGATGGTAGAGAAAACATATACACGTTATATAAGCAATCAATAAATGAAAATATCAAATCAAAAAATGATATGTATCAATCTATTAAAGATAATACTGTGTTGAAAGACATTGAAGATGTTTTTGATGGTAAGATAGATAAAGATAAAATCAGTAAATTATAGTTTGGAGAATTTAAATGGGTATGTTTGATAAAATGAAAGAAGCGAAAAATATGTATAGCAATATTAAAAAAGCTCAGAATGAAGTCAATAAAATTAAAGTAGAAGGTTCGTCTGGAGCAGGTGCTGTAAAAGTAATTGTCAAAGGTAACCATCAGATTGTTAGTATTGATATAGAACATGACGCGCATAAGGGGAATAAAAAAATTCTTGAGGATTATCTAGTTGCTGCATGTAATGATGCAATGAATAAACTTGAAAAAGAAACTAAAGATAAAATGGGAAGTATAATGAATTTACCTGGTGGCATGAAGCTCCCTTTTTAAATAATGATAAAATCTAAATATCTTGAAAATCTTATTGATGCATTAACAATACTTCCTGGTGTTGGCAGAAAAAGTGCTCAAAGAATGGCTTATCAACTTCTTAATTCTAATCCAGAAAAGTCATTACATTTATCTCAAGAGCTTACAAATATTGAATCAAAAATATCTAAATGCCTTATATGCGGTATCTTTATGGATTTTGATGAAGTGCAAAAACAAACTAATAGCTCATGTCATATCTGTGAAAGGCAGAATAGGGATTCATCTATTATTTGCGTAATCGAATCTGCTAGTGATGTTTACACTATTGATGAAAGTACTAATTACAATGGATATTACTTTGTACTCCAAGGTAACTTATCGCCTATAGATGGAAGAGGTCCATCTGAAATAGGATTAGACAAACTTGAAAAAAGATTATCAGAGAAAAATATTAATGAATTAATACTTGCTACTAATACTACAATCGAAGGTGAAGCTACCGCACATTATATTAAGCAAATGGCATCAAAAAAAGATATTAAAATATCTAGATTAGCTTTCGGATTACCTCTAAATGGTGAGATTGGATTTTTAGATAACGAAACAATATCTCACGCTTTCAATGAGAGAAAAACTCTCTAGATTGATATAATTTTATCGACTTTTGCTGCACAAATAAAATCATTTTCTGAAAGGCCATTAATTGCATACGTGAAATACTTTACAATAGCAGTATTGTAACTAAAAGTAATTTCTGGATGATGATCCTCGCTATGAGATATATGTATAATTAAATTTATTAAAGAGGCTAGTGCATAATGATTCTTACATGAAAATGTTTTGGTTATAAATTTGGCATCTTTATCTAAATTCCATTCCTTATCCAAATTCTTCAATAATATTTTGGATTTTTCTATACTCAAGGCTTCTAAACCGCCTTCACATGGAGTACATTTCTTTTTATCAAGATTTTTCATTATTACAACGTAACATATTTATTCTTTCTAAAACTGTTGGGTGTGAAAAGTAGACCATAGCATATAGTTTATTTGGTTTAAGAAATGTTAGATTTTCTTTATATAATTTAATTAAAGAAGAGATTAAATATTCTTTATCTACTTGTTCAGAAGCAAATTTATCAGCTTCGTATTCATTTTTTCTAGATAATATTGAAAAAATAGGATCTATAAAAAAACTAACTATTTGATAAGTAAATATAAGTGCCAATAATTGGGAACTTACATTAAATGATAAATTTAACATTTCTAGATAATTATTGTTATTGACAAGCTGTGATAAAAAAAACATACCTATAAATATTACACAAGTAGACAGGATGAGCGACTGCTTTATATGATTTAATTTATAGTGGCCAATTTCATGTGCTAACACAGCTTTAACTTCTCTTGGAGATAAAAGTTCAATTAAAGTATCATAAAATACTATCCTTCTATTCTTTCTAAATCCTGTAAAGTAAGCATTAGGATGTTTTGATCTTTTTGATTTATCCATCACATACAAATTTTCTATACTAAAGTTTGTTTTATCTGATAAGTCTTTTATTTCATTTTCTATTTCTTCATCTTCTAAATTTTTAAATTTATTAAATATAGGTGATATATATGTCGGATATATATAAATACTAACTATAATCATAAAAAAAATAATTGATGCCATTAATATCCACCAAAAATCTTTGTAAGGTACTAGATAGAAAAAGACTGTACTAATTAAAGTTATGAGCACAAGAGTCATAATAAGAGATATTATATTATCTTTGATGAATAATAATTTACTTGAAGTATTAAATTCATATTTAGCTTCAATCATAAATGTAGAATAAAATGATAACACTACCATAGTGATGTGAATGAGTATGTATGAAATTAAAATTGTATATAAATTAATTAAGTAGTAACTAAAATTAAGCGTTTCTAAAGTAAGATTTATTTGTTTAATCAATCCGCCAAATAGTAAAAAGTAAATCCACCCAACATATAACAGACTCCTTATGACAGACAAATTCAATTTTGATATATTGTATGCTCTAGACTTAGCATCATTATCATTATTAATGTCCAATAATTTTACAGAAACAGGATCTATTGATGCTGTTTTAATTGTATAAATCTGCATTAAATCTAATACTATTTTAGTAACTAGATAAAATATTAGAATTATTACTACTTCACTCATTTATATTGCGGTTTTACTTTGCCATATAATTATACTAATCTTAGCTGATGAAAGATAGAAGTAACATGATTTGGATTGATTTAGAAATGACAGGACTAGACACTCAAAGAGATTATATTATTGAAATTGCTTCTATTGTTACAGATAAAAATTTAAATATCCTTGAAGAAGGTCCTAATCTTGTTATTACGCAGCCAGATGAAGTTCTGAACGGTATGGATAAATGGAATACTGATCATCACAACAGGAGTGGTCTTGTTAAAAAAGTTCAAGAAAGTCATATTACAGAATCAATTGCAGAAAAACAAACTATCGAGTTTCTCTCTAAATATGTACCCCAAGGAGAATCTCCGTTATGCGGCAATACAATTTGTCAAGACAGAAGATTTCTTGCCCGCTGTATGCCAACTCTTGAATCATTTTGTCATTACAGAAGTATTGATGTGAGCTCTATTAGAGAACTTGGCAAGAGATGGTATTATGAAGATATGGACAACTTTCAAAAAAATTCAAATCATAGAGCTTTGGATGACATAAGAGACTCTATTGATGAACTAAGATATTATCGAAAAACTATATTTAAGCTTTAGTAATAAGTTTCATAATAAAATCTTTATTTGAATTTTGTAATTTTGTAGATTTGTTATATTTTTTATTTGTTAACGGATAGTCTTTATTATAATGAAGGCCTCTACTTTCTTTCCTTTGGATAGCTGAATCAGTAATGATATTTCCCACATCAATAAGGTTTCTAAGCTCTAAAAGATCTGTACTAATTTTATGATTATGATAGAACTCATTAATTTCACTATTAATTATGCTTAAGCGTTCTTTTGCACGACTTAACATTTTATTAGATCTTAAGATACCAACATAATTCCACATTATTTTTCTAAGGTCTGCCCAATTATGAGAAATCAAAATGTTTTCATCACTTGGTTCTGTAACATAGCTATCATCCCAAAGAGGCAAATCTTTTTTACTATTTATATCTAAATAATTACTTGATATTTTTTTACAGCATTCCATTGCCATTACAGAACATTCAAGAAGTGAATTACTCGCTAATCTATTAGCACCATGGAGCCCTGTATGAGCTACTTCACCAATGGCATATAAATTTCTGCAATCAGTCTCGCCCGCAACATTTGTCTGTATTCCTCCACATGTATAATGCGCTGCCGGTACAACAGGGATTGATTCTTTTGTTATATCAATACCAAGTTTAAGGCATCTTTGATAGATATTAGGAAATCTTTTTAAAATAAAATTTTTATCTTTAAACGAGATATCTAAATAGACAAAATTGAAATTATTATTTTTCATTTCTGAATCTATAGCTCTTGCTACTATATCCCTGGGAGCTAGTTCCATGCGTTTATCGTATTTTTTCATAAAACATTTTCCATGTGGATCTTTAAGTTTGGCTCCTTCACCTCTTAAAGATTCTGATATTAAAAAACTTTTTTCTTCTGAATGGTATAAACATGTAGGATGAAATTGCATGAATTCCATATTTGCTATTGTGCATCCGTATCTCCATGCCATTGCTATACCATCGCCGGTAGATGTATCTGGATTTGTAGTATATTGATATATCTTACTAGCACCACCTGATGCTAATATAACTATGTTTGCTTTAATCGTAACTACAGTTTCTTTGCATTCATCATAAGCATAGAGACCCTGACAAAGATTTTCTTTTTTGCCTATTAGATCAATTGCCATGATATTTTCTTTAATAATAATATTATTATTCTTATAAGCCTCTTCTAGCAAAGAATTATGTATTTCCTCTCCCGTATTATCATTATGATAAAGTATTCTTCTTTTTGAATGACCACCTTCGAGTGTTTGGTTTAATTTATTCCCGTTACTACTGAAGTTAACTCCATATTCCATTAGCAAATCAATACTTTTTTTTCCTTGCTTAATAATATTCATGACAGAATCTGAATTACAAATTTCATGACCATTTTTTATTGTATCTTTAGCATGATTATTAATATGGTCTTTGTTGTCGATAACTGCAGCAATTCCACCTTGAGCCCAAGCGGTGGAGCATATATTTGTTTTTGATTTGCTAAGAATCGTAACTGTATATTTTTTTGCCAACTCTATTGCAGTTAGAAGTCCAGATATTCCTGAACCAACTATTAAAATTTCAGTATTAAGCCTTTCAGACATATACTATAAAATAACACATTGCTTAATGACTAGAAATATGATTATTGAAGATGACGATCAAATTATACATGAATGCTTATCTGGCAATGCAGATGTCTATAGGTTACTTGTAGAGAAATACCAAATACGTATAACAAATACATGCCTTAAATATACGAAAAACATTTCAGATGCTGAAGATGTAGCACAAGAAGTCTTTCTTAAAGCTTATCAAAATCTATCTAAATTTAATTTTGATAGTAAATTTTACTCGTGGATTTATAGAATAGCTGTAAATACAAGTCTCAATTATATTAATTCCAAAGAAAAAAGAAACGAAAAGGAAACTATTTCTGAAGAATCTTGTCTAAGTACTCAAAGCACATCTTTTGATAATCCAAATGAATATTATCAATTAAATGAGCTCATAGATAAGATTCAACCTTTAATGGATAGACTTCCTGCGGAGCTGAGTGTTTTAATTGAATTGTATGAAATAAAAGATTTTACGTATGAACAAATATCTCAAAAATTATCTATACCAGTTGGTACAGTTCGTTCAAGGTTGCATAGAGCTAGAAACATGCTAGTCTCTGAATTTAAGAGAATAAACGATGAATAAAGACTACAAAATATACGGTAAAATTATAAGCGCTATTAATAATGATTATCCATCAAAAGTATCAAAAAAATTTCCTGATGAGGTAATGAAAAATATTCACTTTCATAACGCACGGTCTCAGAAAAAAACTATGAAAAATTATTTAAATATCGCGGCTTCTATTTTCTTTGCAGTCATAACATCATATACTCTCATTAACTACAATGGTTTAGAAAATAGTTTAATTACACCTGAGCTTTCTGAATCAAATCAGACTGAAAACTTTTTAATAAAAAAAGTTATTGATAAAAATTCTTGTAATGATGAAAATAGCTTAGATAAAAAAACTAATGTGGATAAAAAAACTTACAATGAAAAATGTAAATAACCCAAAAAAAACCTTGTTTATAGGTTTGGTATTACTATTCTCTCTAGTAATTAGCAATACACATGCTGCATCTTATCCAGATTTTACAAATATTGTAGAACAAAATATGCCTGCTGTCGTAATTGTTAATGCTACTAGAACAATGAGCGCAAATAATGGCCCAAATGATTCACAAATACCACCTGGTATGCCAGACGAATTTAATGACCTTTTTAAAAAATTTTTTGATGATAAACAAAAATCACCAAAAAAAAGACAACCTAGCTCAGGCTCAGGTTTTATTCTTTCAAGCGACGGTTACATAATGACAAACCATCATGTAGTTAATGGTGCAGATAAAATTATTATATCGACAAATGATCAAGAAACTTATGAAGCTAAACTTATAGGATCAGATAAAAGAAGCGATTTAGCACTCTTAAAAATTGAAGCAAGAAACCTTCCGATTGTTAAAATTGCATCTAATGATAATGTTAAACTCGGTGAGTGGGTTCTTGCTATAGGTTCACCTTTTGGTTTCAATCAAACTGTTACTGCCGGCATTGTTAGTGGCAAGCAAAGAAAACTAGCTGGCGATAATTATGTTCCTTACATTCAAACTGATGTAGCAATAAATCCTGGTAATTCTGGTGGACCATTATTCAATTTATCGGGTGAAGTCATTGGAGTCAATGCACAGATCTATAGTCGTACAGGTGGATTTATGGGCGTTTCATTTGCGATTCCATCTGACACAGTAAATGATGTTTATTATCAACTTAAGACTAAAGGTAAGGTTAGTAGGGGATGGTTGGGCGTATATATCCAGGAAATAGATGATAAATTAGCAAAAAGTTTTGGTTTAAACAAAGCTAGAGGAGCACTAATTAGTAAAGTATTAGCTAATAGTCCAGCGAAGAAAGCAAAATTGCAACAAGGTGATGTAATTTTAAAATTTAATAATCAAATTATAAACAAATCAACAGATCTCCCCTTGGTTGTAGGGCAATCAAAAGTTGGTAAATCATTTCAAGTAGAAATTATGAGAAATAAAATGTTAATAAATATTTCTGTAACACTTGAAGAACTTCCAACTGAAGAAAAAATTGCTTCAATTGATACAAAAAAAATTGTATCTAATGCAATTTCTGGAATATCTGTAAGAAATATTAGTCCTCAAGATAAAAAAAATCTACAAATCACATCAGGAGTGTTAGTTACTGATATTGATGTGACAATCAATAATAATAATGATCTGAAAAAAGATGATATTATTACAAAAATTAACAATACTGTTATTAACAATGTAAGTGATTTTTCTAAAATAATGACTTCTTCAAAAAATAATTCGTATGTGAACTTATTGGTTTATAGACAATCCACACCATTATTTATTGCATTAAAAATCTCTAAATGATTTGATGTTTTAACCCTCTAATATATTA
>CERI01016326.1_pt1 | contig 11940 bp, 6 predicted proteins | sample 350261 | NCBI WGS metagenome assembly CERI01 (sample SAMEA2620979, study PRJEB7988) | marine metagenome | isolation source: saline water (ENVO:00002010), including
AACCGCAATAAAAAAATAAAACAATATTTCAAAGATATGGAAAAAATGTCTACAAATGTTTACATGAATAAAAATTTGAATATAAAAGACGTACAAAAATTTGATTATAAAAGATTTTATGAATAATATGTTTATTATATAGTTATGAAAATAAATAACATATCCATAAAAATTAATATTGTGTATTTGTAATCGCATCATTGCAAAATATATTTTGTGTTATGTCACATATATTATAGCCATTCGTCATCAATAAATACAATGCTATAGTCTTAAACACTATTGCGAAAAAAAATATACGATTTAGTATTGTAGACATATGAAGGTCTTTCTTTTTTTCGGAGTGATATACCATTCCACCGACGAATAAAATAAAAAACAACATTATCACGAGTAAATAATATCCCAACCAAATCATTATATATTGTAATAATATTGTAATAATATTGTAATTATATTTTAAAAATTTAATTACAAATCGTTGTCTTCAGTACTCAAATAATCCTCCATTGATACATCGCTAATAGTTTCTTCTTCTTCTTCCGAATCAGCCGTTTTTTCCTCTAATTCGATAATATCTTCGTCATTTTCTTTAGTTTCCAAATATTCATCCTCTTCTTCCTCTTCTTCTTCTTCTTCTCCTTCTTCCTCTTCTTCTCCTTGTAAGTTGCTCATTGAATTTGAATGTTCTTCCAACTGAACCAAAACATTATTAAAGTGTTGTCTCCAGTAGAATATATTAGTTGGGCCAATTAGAGCAGAACGATGGAGTCTAAGATTTCCGGCTACGTCCACATCCGACAAATGGATATTTCCATTTGGGTTATTAAAAGCATCTACTACTGAATTCATTAGTCTTCTTTCGTCGTATGGTTCGGGTTCAAGACCCGTGTCCCTAGTTCTCGTTGGTGGCATTTTTTCAACGGTTAAAGAATGGTGATTTCTCAAAATAATCTTAGTTTTATGAATATAAACATTGTAACAATGATGTTTCTTTTTGCTATTACAATTATAAATATAATGTAAATAATTATATAGAATTGGGCAAAGCATATCGTATAAATAATTGCTATCTTCGATTATATCGCGGAAAAGTATGTTTAATTCTCGTGGTTTTATTTTAAAACGTTTATATTTTTTATTTTCCTTATTCATATACACAATTGCCTCTTCAAACATATCTTGTAAATTATCAAAGAAATCGTCCTTTTCCATATTAGAAATATAATTGTCAATTGCCATATCCTTCAATTGTCCATGGTATTCAAAACAATACAGACTCATATCCAAGTTATACTTGAAAAATCTCTCAATACATTCGGGAATAGTATATCTCGTATCTTTCATAGACAAGTAAATATGATACATTTCGGGGATAGTGAATTTCAAATTGGTATAAGGATTCTTGGGTATTTCGGGTTCAACAAATAACATTTCATTTTTGGTTAGAGATGTCTTGAATATACGAAACAAATCACTGTAACGAAATTGATATTTACTTCCGTCGACTATTATGTTCATTTTGCTATTTTTCCCAATTTCTTCCATTGAATTAAGACATAAATCAGTTTCAATATTCATATCAATTATTTTGCGACTTTTGTATTTCACAATCAATTTAAGAAAAGAATCATGTAATTTCTTGGCACGAACATATATTTCATACAATCTTTCTTTAATTTCGGGAATCAAATAATGATTGTTTTCAATACTATGAAAAATATGTACATGTGGCATATGATTGAAGAAATATAATTTTAGTTTGTCTACATCGGGCATGATTTTTTTTCCGTCGTTTTTCAACGCAGTATCAAATTCGCCAGACTTTAAGTCCCATACTTTTTCTACGAAAATATTCAAATTCCCGCTGTATATTTTATTATAAAAGAACGATTTATTTTTTGCATCCGATAAATTATAAATGATTTTACTTTTAAACCAATGGGTATAATTAACCGAAGAATTATGTTTCATATTGAATTTTTTAATTAATTTATGGCGTTGTTTTAAATATTTAATACTCTTAAATCTATCAAGTCTTTTTTTTCTCCAATACATTCTTCTTTTTTGAATTGCTCTACTAATATTGAAACTAGAATATTTATCAATTACTTTATTTTCTTTATTCGCAGCTGGACCAAAATTAATATGAGCGGTCATGAGTTCCTGAAATGATATTTTCGGTTTGCTATCACTTTCCCTTTCCCTTTCGTTTTTAGGTTTCTTACGTCGTTTAACCGCTCTAATAATAGTACGCTTTCCTTCCCATTCCTGGCGATTTCTTATTCTCCCTGGTCTCCCTATTCTCCCTATTCTCCGCATTCTCCCCGTTCTTAACAATTTATCATATTTCGAATGTAAAATACTTTCTCGGTTTTTTATCATTTTCCATCCTTCGCCAAATATAAATACTTTATTTTCTGGCACCCGAGAATCATTATCAATAATATCTTTCATAGTTTCTATACTTTTCCTAGTATCGATAGAGGAATTGTTTTGTTCAAGAACCATTTTATGTGTACTAATCTTTATTTATTAAATGACTTATCAAAGGTTGTTTGAAGTCTCTATATTAAATTGTCGGATTTAGACTCTATATTAAATTAAAAAATATATAAATTTTTAATTTAAAGAATATGGTTAAAGGAGGAGAGAGGAGAGAGGACAAAGAACATTAAAAGTCCATTTCATAATCATCGTCGAGCTCACCTAATGTTTTATTGGAAATGAATTCTACCGAATTTGATATTATTAAATTGTCCATTGAACACTCTTCCGATGTTTTTTGTTTATTAAGTAGGTCACTCATTGTACTCTTATTCTTCGGTTTGAAGGCTTCATTATTTTTCATTGCGTCCATATCAACCAATATACTCGAATAATTTGTACCAAACCGTCCTTGTTGTCCGCACATGATGTTTGCTGAAATTCCACCCATTGTATCTAATTCCGAATGGCGTGCTGCCCTCAAGAACATTTCCGGGGTTTCCTCAAACGAAGCCTTTGCAAGTGGTCCTATATCATCATTGTTTATACCATGTCTGAATACAGATACTAAACCACTATTAAGTGACATTCGATCACACAATAATTCCAAATGATGACTATTAATATATGTACCGTCAAAAGACATGACTTCAATAATTTCATTGTATATAGCTTGGCGTGCGGCTTCAATACCCAGAGTTCTGTATACTTCTTTAATATCATTGGTGAAACTTCTCTCGGAATCAATTAGATCGCATGCCAATATATCCCTGAGATTTGTGCCGACTGTGTCTAGTACCCAAATATCTTTCTTGACATAATTTCCGCCCCGTTTTACCAAATGATTTTTTATTTTACGTAGATTAATCTTCTTAATTTGGTCCAAACCCTTTAATACCGTTTTGTCCAAAATATTATCCATCATGTTTTTCAATAGCGCGATATTATCATCGGCATTCATTGGTTTCTTTTTATTTATCATCATTGTAGCGTCGGGTCTAATTCTAATTATGACATCATCAGCATTGAAATCCGAAAATATACACTGAATCTTATTTTTATAACACTGGTTCAATGCGAAATTAACTTCTTCTATTTGAATATTCTTTTCAACCATGATTTCCTTATTCAATTCAATTCTCAATACCCATTTGGACCATTCCGTCTTATCGGTTTTGTCCGATTTGTCCATGTTTTTGGCGTTTATTTCATCCATGATTTTCTCGAATTCCCAGAATTCATGCAAGAAATCATTGTCTTTTTCCACAATTGTTTCATGGTCGTCCCCATCATAATATATTGAGATTGTTTTAGTTATATTTCTGAGATTAGTATATTCTAGTTCATGACGCATTTCATGTGCGTGTTCAATGCTTTCTTCATGTTCGGGTTTCAAAAATATCGTGGCTGATGGATTCTTCGGATTCTGCGATAAATTCAATATCTCCTCAATTCTCGGCACACCACGCGTGACATTTGATTTACTAGAAACACCCGCAAAGTGAAATGTATTTAGTGTCATTTGTGTGGTAGGTTCTCCTACTGATTGGGCGGCAACAATACCAACCATTTCACCAGGATTTACAATAGATTTTTTGTATTGATTCGTAATAAATTCAAGTAAATATGTTAACCCTCTTTTATTGAAATGCTCCACCATCAAAATGTTCATTGGACACAAGAAATAGTAATACATGATTTTAAATATTCTCGAGGGTTTCAAATATATATTTTGCGACAAAAGATAAAATGTACGGTCAATCATGGCGTAAGCCTCGAGTGGTGTAATATCGACCGCAGAAGTACTATTAATATGTAAATTATTTTTGATTTTCTTGATGATATGTTTGAAATTCACCGGAATATGAAATTTGTTTTGGTCGGTAAAGTTCATTACCTTTTCAACCAAATTCGATCTTTCTTCAATCATATATTTTATTTCGCTCTGTACACGTTTATTAAATTTGTCTTTTTGCGATTTCATTCTTTGCCGCGTTTCTTTCAAGAATATATTGAATATTGCTTCATTATAATTTTTGCTCGGGATATGAAAGTACGAATATATATCCTCGTTGTTCATCAATGGTAATTTACATTTTTGATTCTCCACTTTCATTGTATCCATTGCATCGCCGCCATATAAGAATTGGACTATCTTGTCCTTGTTATTTCTGACACTATAATCGTAACACACTTTCAAATCTTCGAGTGACTTAATTAGTCGCCTCTGAATATATCCCGTACCACTAGTTTTGACCGCTGTATCAATGAGACCAACACGACCACCCATCGCATGAAAGAACATTTCTTCGGGTGTCAAACCCTCGATAAATGAACTTTTTACGAAACCACGTGCCTCTGGCGAATCGTCGTATTTCTTGAAATGTGGGAGTGTACGCCCATCAAATCCATACGGAATGCGCTTACCATCCACATTTTGCTGTCCCAAACAAGAAATCATTTGTGCTATATTAATATTATTACCTTTTGAACCCGCATTCACCATAATTACAAAACGATTGTCTTTGGATAAACTAGTCTTTCCAATGTTTCCCGCTTCATCTTGTGCCTCATTGAGAAGAGAATTAATCCTTGTTTCGAATTCAACTTCATTGCTTTTCCCTGTGTTATTTTCGAAAACACCGAGACGCACATTATCAATGAGTGTTTTAACTTCGCGCTTTTTGTTATTTATTCCCTCGTTGATGCGTTCATTTGTAATTTTATTGGCAATTAAGTCACTAATGCCGACACTGTATGAATTAAGTTTCATATATTCGGTTACCAGATTCTGTATATCATCTATGAAATTTTCACAATGCTTGCCGTTAATGTCATTGAATATACGCTGTAAAAGACCAGAACTCCCGCCAAAAATACCCTTGTCCAATTGTCCTCGTACAAACTTACCATTTACAATTTCAACTATATTATTACTCTCAGAGTGATTTTCTTTATCTTCGTCAAAAGAACTATTTTCCGTATACATTGAAATGTTTGGCATAATTTGACTCAACAATTCGAAATTTAATATGTCACCGTTGTTTTTATTTTTAAAGACATCCGTATTAAACGTTTTGCAATTCATCATTAAATTCATTGCCGTACGTTTATCGAATTTAAGTTCTTTTCGGGTAAAACGATTTGCCGCCAATAGCGAATCCTGAAATATACCTATGATTGATTTATTATTTGCAGGACTAATTATTTGTTTTGGTACCGCAGCTAAACGATTCAACTCGATTTCGGCACCTATCGACTGTGGGACGTGTATATTCATCTCGTCTCCATCGAAATCGGCATTGTAAGGTTTTGTGTCGGCAACATTAAAACGAAAAGTGTTTCCCTTTTTCATTACTTTTACTTCGTGTCCCATCATACTCATACGATGCAAAGACGGTTGCCTATTGAATAATACCGTATCCCCATCCATCAAATGACGATGTAAACGATCGCCATTTTTCAATACTAAAGTCTCGCGGTCCGCATATTGGAGAGATATTTCCGTGCCGTCTGCTCGCTCCAATACTTTGGCTCCCGGCCAAACATCGGGACCATTTCTCATCAATTCCGTCAAAAACCCGATATTACGATAATTCACTGTTACGGGCTTGGTAATGTTTTTTACAATTTTCATCGGTACACCCAGTTGCCCGATGTTGAGTTTTGCGTCGGGAGAAATAACTGAACGTCCACTAAAATCCACACGTTTCCCCATTAAATTCCCGCGAACTCTCCCAGGCTTACCCTTCAATCTCTGTTTTACAGATTTCAAAGGACGACCTGAACGCTGTGCCACTGGAGCAGTACCTGGCAAATTATTATCAATCATCGTGGCACAGTAATATTGAAGCACCGAACGCCAATCTTCGATGACGTGTGTGGGGGCATTTTCTTCAATTTTCTTTTTCAGAGTATTGTTTGTCTTAATTATATTAACCAAAATGTGTGACAAATCATCTTCGCTTCTCTGCTGGGAAGCATGTTTGACCGAAGGTCTGACGGCGGGAGGAGGTACCGCTAGTACCTGACAAATCATCCAGTCCGGTCGTGCCCACCGCGAACTAAAGCCCATGAAATCCACGTCTTCATCTGAAATTCTTCGCAATATAGTATGGACTTTCTCGGGACTTAACTTCATGACCACTCTTTTCCCCTTTATTTCTTGGTTTTCACCTAAATTCATACCTTGCATTTGCGCTGTAACTTCCCACTCCGCAAACAACGTAGACATTCCCTCTTTGCTGATTTTGACGGGTTGTTTTGTACCACAACCACATTCATTGTCTTCGCCGCATCTTTTTATTTTACTTGCTCTCCCGAAGACATATTCCCACCGTTTTTTCTTATCTTGTAAAGACAATACGTGTGAATTCATTTCTTTGTTTATGAGTAATTTACTACATTTAAAGCAAACACAACGTAATATTTTTATGATTTGGTTCAGATATTGTATGTAATATACAGGTTTTGCTAATTCAATGTGACCGAAATAACCAGGTGAGTCAATGTAATTTTTACCATCTGTCGGACAAACGATACCTGATTCTATCACGCCCATGCGTGGGTCAAATAAACCGCCTATTTTGGGTTTATTATTTACGTAAGTATCGCGTTTTTTTATTTCAGCGACTGAACCATTACGTATTTCTTGGGGTGATAAAACACTAAATTGAATACCGATGATTTTGGCGCATTTTTCTGTATTCATCACTCTTTATATTAAGAGGATAATTTTTAGATTATTTTTGTTTATTAAAATATTTATTATCTTGTTTTTAAATCGATTTAAAAATATTTGAATTTTGAATATTAAAAGCGTATATTGATATTGTAAAAACATTTAAACATAAAAACCCCACTGATAATAACACTATGGATGAAAAAGAATCTCCTAAAAACAACAAATATAATTTACGCGCCAAAACTAAAGATCATTCCGCCATGGCAAATGAAAATAGCGGAAACAAAGGAGGAATCAAAGGAGGAAGCAAAGGAGGAAGCAAATGTAATAAGAAAAAAAAAGGGGGAAAAACAAAGCACCAAAGGAAATATTCTATTGCTTCCGATAACTCCGATAGCGAATGGTGCCCCGAAGATTATAGTAGTGAAACCGTAAGCGAAGAAATTAACAGTAGCGACCTCGAAATAAGCGATGGGGAAATCAAAGACATCACCGCAGAGAATTTTCAAACACTTATTCAAAATATTTTCCCTCGTAAGAGCGAAAAAGAGAAACAAAAACAACTCGGCAAAATCGACGATATGCTTCAGAAACGCAAAATGGAACGATTGAAAAAACAGCGAAAAGAAAACAAAAAAATAAAGAAAAGCAACAAATCAAAAAATACAGATGACAAAAAGAAATTGGTGAGTGAACTTCCCGGATATGATAATTATTCGCCAAAAAGCAAAAAAATCATCATTAAGAAAAAATCCGTTGAATCACGGCGAAAAGATAAAAATCGCCGAAAGAAGGATAAAATCGATGATGATCGATATATCGACGAATTTGTGAAAAAATTTCTAAAAGAGGAAAAAAATGAAAGAATTGTCAAAAAATCCTCAGCGAAGCAAAAATTTCAGAAAAAAGTAAAATCTCAGAGAAATGTTGAAAATCGGAAAAAATTGTCAAAAAAATCCAAATCCCGAAAATCCAACAAAAAATCTTCAAATCGGAAAAAAAAGAAATATGAAGAAAAATACGATGAAGAATCTACCGAGGAATCTGCCGAGGAATCTGCCGAGGAATCTACCGAGGAATCTACCGAGGAATCTGCCGAGGAATCTGCCGAGGAATCTGCCGAGGAATCTGCCGAGGAATCTGCCGAGGAATCTGCCGAGGAATCTGGAGATGATGAGGAACAACCAGATAAAAAACTCAGTAAAATGTTAAATCGTATGAAAACACCTAGTGGAGGTAAAAATTTCGATGTTGTATTCTCAATTGATGGTTTTAATCCATTGAGTGAAATTTTGGGAGGAGGACATTCCTCACGAAATTCAATGTTTAATATGCAAGCCGAAGAAGAAAGCGAAAGCGAGAGCGAATCGGAAAGCGATGATTCCGATGAAGAGTCATTGAACAATGGAAAAGGAAAAGAAAAAGAAAAAGACAAGGGTAAAAAAAATAAACACATTGTCTTTGAAAAAGGAGATCATATCATTGTTAAACTGAAACATTGGAAAAAAGAATATAAAGGAAAAATTAATCGTGTAAAAGAAGTGTGTCCCGATGAAAATGGCGTGCTCTGTTTAAACGATGACGCTGATAGCGAGACAAAAAATAAAAAAATTCAATACAAGTATGATATAAGACTGAATCCCGATAAAAATGAAGAAGAATATGATTTAGTCCGAGATGTTAAAGCGAGATATATTAGACTTGTTAAGCGAAAAAAAGATTGTGAAGATGACGATAACCTGACAGAAATGCTTAGGGAGATGGATAAACTCATACGTACAAAAAGAAAAAAGGGTAATAAATTCATGATGAATGAATTTCAAAAAATGTGCCGAGCCAAAGAGAAAATCATTCAAAAAAATAAAAGGAAAGAAATCAAGGAAGAAAAAGAAGAAAATATGATTGAGTATCGGCGCCTTGTTCGAGAGAAAAACACTATGAATGATATTAAATATTACAAGAAATTGCCCATTGATAAACAGCGACACATTATTAAAGAACTCAAGCGTGTTAATAGCGTCGGTCTCACGAATAAGCCATATCGTATCTCTTTGCTCGAAAATGACATTGATCCCAAATACAAACATGACGCAATAAAAAAAATTAATATGCTCAATTTCATGGACCCAGGTAGCGGCGAGTATTACAAAATTAAACAGTGGGTTGATACTTTCATGCAAATTCCGTTTGGAAAAACGGCGAGTTTACCCGTTACCATGGGCGATGGCATTGACAAATGTCAAGACTTCATGGAAAAAGCGAAAACTACTTTGGATAATTGTGTGTATGGTTTAAACGATGCCAAAATGCAAATTATGCAAATGATGGGACAATGGATTGCGAATCCCGAATCTGTTGGTTCAGCCATCGCTATACATGGTCCAATGGGAACGGGTAAAACAACTCTTGTAAAAGAGGGAATCAGTAAAATTTTGGGAAGACCGTTTGCTTTCATCGCACTCGGCGGAGCCACGGATTCGTCCTTTTTAGAGGGACATTCTTATACCTACGAAGGTAGTGTCTGGGGACAAATCATTGATATTGTACTTAAAAGTAAGTGTATGAATCCCGTGATATATTTTGACGAACTGGATAAGGTATCTAGTACGGCAAAGGGCGAAGAAATCATTGGTATTCTTACACATTTGACGGATACCACACAGAATTCTCAATTCCACGATAAATATTTTGCAAACATTGATTTCGACCTTAGTAAAGCATTGTTCATATTTAGTTACAATGACGAACAAAAGGTGAATTCTATTTTGAGGGACCGAATGTACCGCATTACGACCAAAGGATACGATAAAAAGGAAAAACTCACCATTGCGAAAAACTATTTGATACCTGTTATTGAGAAAAATGTGAAATTCGAGAAGGGCGACGTCATTATTCCTGACGAAACTTTAGAACATATCATTGAGCATGTCACCAATCGAGAAAAAGGTGTGAGAAATATGAAAAGGTGTCTGGAAATCATTTATACCAAATTGAACTTATACCGCCTTATGAAACCAGACAGTACTTTATTCGAGAAGTCTAAGACATTGAAAGTGTCTTTTCCATATACCGTAAAAAAGGAAGTTATTAGTAAATTAGTAACGGCAAAAGACAAAAGTTCTGTTCCATTTGGAATGTATATGTAAATATAGATGATACGATAATACTACAAAATATTTTATATTTTTTAATATATAGATATGGGTAAAGAGCGAATCAATTACGAAAAAATAAAAAAAATAGCAAATATGATTAATTCACCTAACTATGACACTACCAAAACATCAATAACACAAATAGATGCAATTGGTTTGGATGGAATTGCCGGAAAAGTCGCATTAGGCATTGGATGTATCAAAGAGAACGGACAAGACTGTACTCAAAAATACAATCATCCGGACGAGGCGGCGATTGATTATGAAATAGACCACATTTATTTAAGTCATGGAAATAAAATTTTTGAACACGCTTCTAGTAACTATTCTCATGAACTAGTTTTTAAGATGAAAGTGACAGATCAGGATAAATATATGTTTATAGTATTTTTTGTATACTCAAATAATCAATCAATCGGTGAAAATAGTGTGACGCAAGATGAAGAATTTCAAAAATTATATAATAGTGGTGATGTCGGTGAAGAGATTGACCTTTCAAATTTAGTAAATGAAGTTAATCAAAATGCTTTCTTTATGAATATTTCCGGAATTGATGGTACATCAAAGAGTAAAGTTATTTTGTTCGAAGAACCTATCAAAACCTCGTGGCCAGGCAATAAAATGCCCGTACTAAAAGAAATAACTCTTTCTTCTCTTTCTATTGATTATGATAATGACGTAAAATATTACGCGGGTGGTACATATTATACGGAATGTGATATATACGACGGCGGTGAAGACAGTGGAACTTCTGTATCAACACCTTCTACGCCAGACATTGAATCCCCAAGTATAGATTGGGAAAAATATTTACCATATATATTGGCAGTTGCTTGCGGTATTTTAATGATTCTCATAGTAGTAACCCTTGGAGCTGGAGGGAAGAAATTCGGCGATAAGTTTTCAAATATCATAACCGAAGCAATTAATAAGTTGAAAAAAAACACACAGGAGGGGGCCGGGGGTACGACTGAATAAATAGCAAATAATTAAGTTTAAAAATAAATATGACACGTGTCATATTTATTTTATGTGTTTAAAAAATTAAAGTCATTTAAAGTGTTGAAGCATTATGAACTTTGGATTCCATGGGTAAGTAGTCGGGCGTTCTTAAGGGAACACGGCGCGTTCTTTTCATTTTCTGGACCATCTCGAGTTCTAAATTATCTTTGGGACCCACATTCATTCTACGTACATTTTCGGCTTTCTTTTCTTCGGAATGTAAATAACGGTCTTTGGCATCTAACTCAGCAGACAACTTACTACGGTGAAAGAGTTCGTGGGCGGCCACGGCAGCAACAATACCGACAATGGGGTTAATGTATATCATAGCAATGACAAGTAATACGACGAAAAGTTTTCCTAAAAAGTGGTTAACCAATTGTGCTAAAACGTATGGTACTTGAACATCAAATAAGATGAAAACCAAGAGAATGGCGAGGATAACATAATCGTTGGTGTCGTTCATCATTTTTTCGAATTTGCGCAACATATATAGTATGTAAAGTTTAATTTTTTGTCGTGATTATCGATTCTAAGAATCGATGAGAACACAACAAGGAGCAAGCCAACAAGTTGACTTTAAAACTTTTTCTGAATCGAAATTTAAATCTT
>CERI01284213.1_pt1 | contig 11937 bp, 10 predicted proteins | sample 350261 | NCBI WGS metagenome assembly CERI01 (sample SAMEA2620979, study PRJEB7988) | marine metagenome | isolation source: saline water (ENVO:00002010), including
CCAGTCATTCTATATGACTTCTCGTTTAAAAATTGTTCAAATGTTGGAATTGTTTTCATATCTTTGTTTTAGTTTTATTACCAAGCGTAATCAAATCCTTTAATCTTAGAGATTTGGTCTTTAATTTCTTTGGCGTAGTTTTTAGATTCTCTTTCATAGTAAGATTCAGCCTGTCCGTATCTTTCTTGAGATTCTTCGCCTTGTCTAACATAGTCACAGTATCTTGAATAGTTATCTAGGATATTTGACATGTGGTTAGAAGCATCTCTTAATTTAACCTCTCTACCTTTAGCGTTTTCTCCTATTTTAATTTCTTCATATCTAGTCTTGTCACCTTTAGCTAAACCATCTTTAATTTGGCTTGCTAATAAGTCAATAGCATCTGCGACCATTTTATCAATTGGCATTGAAGCTGCTTTAGTAGCTAGTATCTTGTGGTATCTGTTTTTATTATCAGCTTTAAAATCTGAATCAGATTTAAACGCAGTTGCACCTGCTTTAGCAGAGGATCTTGCATCTCTTAATTGTTGAGTAGAATACTTTTGTCTAATTAGATCTAGGTTTACAATAATAACTCTATCAGAAACTTCTGCAATTCTTTTACCATTATTTAAACCAGAAGCACCCCAGCCTCTATATTTCTTATTTACACCAACTTGATCTTCACTACCTTTTCTACCATCTTTTTTCCAAGCTCTATTCTTAGAATATCTAGACCAGTCGTTAGTATAAAATTCTCTATCACCACCCATTGCTGCTAATAGAATACCGCCACCTGGAATAGTAGCTAAACTTCCGTATGAACCAGAGTTATCTGGTAAATATGGATTCTCTTTTTCATTATCTGAAATAAAGAAAATAATATTTGAAGAACCACCGTGATTTTTAAATGCTTTTTGTGGGTCATTATCTAAAATAAAATCTTCGTCTTGAATTTTATCAAGAGCAACTTTAGTCATTTGGTAAAAACCACCTGCTAATCTTTTTAGGTTTTCCTTACCGTGCTTACCCTCTTTGTTACCCATTAAGATACTAGCTAAAATCTGGCTTCCTAATCTTTCGTTTAAAAATCCGTTTGCTCCAGTAAATGCTGCAAATGATTCGTGTATTGAAAATGTATTTTCCATATTTGTTATTTCTGTTTTAATATTTTCTAGTAGACCGATAGCAATACCATTGACTTCTCTATCTCCTTTGTCAACATATCTTTTATTAAGAATCATAAAAGTAAATCCATCTGCTTCTACTTGGTAGTGTGGCATCATGCCAGTACCAAAGTCATATTTGTACTTACCTGCTTTTAATTCTTTACCAACTGACATAAAATCCTTTGCTTTACCTACTAATTCAGCAAGTTTATCTAAGTGAGTTCCTGCATCGTCCTTTTCATTTACTACAGCTTCATCCATTCTTGCTAAAGTATCATAGTAAATATCTTGTATATTACCAGAGTTTTCGAAGTTATATTCTACTGATACATCAATAGTCCATTCTTTTCCATCTTGGTCTGTACCCATAAAGTATACATCCATTCCTTCGTTTCCATGGTCATCGATAACATCATAATCATCAAATTCTACTTCGTACTTTTTACCACCGTCTTTAAATTTAATAATAGGCCATTCATCTTTAGTGATTTTAATCTTTTCATTAAGTTCTACAGCGTTTGGCTGTTCATCTAATTCAGCTAAAATTCTACGACCCCATTTAGAAAGTCTAACACCCTCTTCAGAGACGTTAAAGTATTTTGTGTTTCTAGTTCTCCATTGTTTGTGGTCACCAGATAATTCAGAAAGTATTCTAGTAAACTCTTCTTCTGTGATTACACCATCTTTAACTGCTTTAAGTACTGCGTTTCTTACACCAGCAGTTTTACCTACTGTTGAAGCAGGGTGGTTTTCAGTATACTTTCTTTTAATTTGTATCTTTTTACCTTCTTTTAAGAAATCTTCGAATTTATTCATAATTATCTTATTTTAATTTTTGCTAATTTGCCCTGTGTTTCTTCATATTGAAATGAGAACTTAGACTTTGCGTAAAGAGTTCCCATTGAGAAAGAAACAAATGTTCCTTCTGGCTTTTTTGTAAAGGCATTATATGCAGCCATTGCATTTCCTTCATCATCAAAAATACCAAGAATATTCTTTGATGTTGCAGATCCCATTACAACTCCACCTTGTAGTCTAATAGTTTGACCATCAAGATCTGCACTATTATGAGCAAATACTAAGTATTTAGTTTCACCTTTTTCTGGTAAACTATCACTGTGTTCTTCGAATTCAGTTCTACTATTAAAGTAATAAGATCCAAATGGAATTGATTCGTTTACTTCTTCGTTTTTAACGTTTTCAGTAAAGCTTTCAAAAGATTGTATATTGTTCATATTAATATTCTATTTTGTTTATATATTCTTAATAAAATCATCGAAGGTTAGGAACTCTACCTCTGTAGATTCTGCCATAACTCCCATCGAGTCTTCTAGTTTTTGTTTTAACTCAACATACATATTATGTAATGGTTTTGGAGTTAGCTTCTTAAAGAGCTTCTCATCGCCATCTAACATTGCATTTCTTACTTGAGTTGCTGATATATTCTTTCCTGTTCTAGGTATTTCAAATAAACCAAAATCATCTCTAACATCTAGAGCATCTCTATATTCTTGTTTATCTACTTGATAACCATAAGTCTTCATTCTATCACTTCCTGTTCCCCATAATACTGGTTCGTATTTTGGTCTCATTGCATTAAACATAGTGTCAATACCTCCTGTTGGAATTACAAAAATATCTTCAATAGGTAATTTACCTTTTAATCTGTTTATCATAGCCACTTGAGTTGCCTCATCATAAGGTCTCTTAAATGAATCTTCCTTTTTCTTATTCTTAGCTTTAACTAATAGAATAACTACAGGATAACCATTTTGCTTATAGATTGTTTCTACAACTTTAGCATGTCCTAATGTAAACGGTTGGAATCTACCAACAAACATGTTTACTAATTTCTTACCATGCTCAGGATAATCTACCTTTAAAGCTTCCATAACTGGATTAACTTCAGCAGATATTTTTTGATTTACTAAATACTGTTTAAAGTTCATTACGCTATCTTCGTTTGCTTTAGCTAAAATTTTAGCTTCAATATTTTCAATAAGTTCATTTAGAGTTGTTAGCATATCTCCTGAAATAATATCAGTCTCTTTAGCTCTCTTTTTTCTAAATGACCCTAAAGTAATTTTAAATAGCTCAGCTAAAATTTTATCTTGAACTAAAGTTAATGTCTTTTCGTTTGTTATGAACTTATGATTTAATTCAAACATTGGGGACTCTGCAAAATCAGCAGAATCAAATTTAGCTCCAATATATTTTGTTGCGTTCTCTTTAATATAGTCGTTAAACATTTCTGATATTAACTCTAAATATCTTTTATCAGACTCTTCTTCTTTTAATTCTATTGTATCTAAACTATACTGTACAAAATGTTCAACAATATCTAAAATAGAAATCTGATACATGTCAGATGCCTTTCTTTCTGGTCTAGCCTTTTTATTAAATTTTTCTAAAACAAAAGACTTAAGTCCTTTTCCATCATGGAAGTTAACTATAAAACCAGAAACATCTTTAGAAAGATCGTGCATTAAAGCTGATGCTTTTTGATTTTCATTAAAGATACTATAAACCACTCTTGTAAAAGAAGGTCTATCAGGATTCTCAAATCTTTCTTCAAATTCATTTACGCTAGTTTCTAAAACATCAATGATGGCAGACTTTTGACCTGAATGTAAAAGTCCTTCAAAAAGAACTGGAGGTCTTTGTACTTCTAATAGATCTGCCCATTTATTTAGAATCATATTATCTCTAATTACCTTTCTAACTTTATTAGGATTAGATGGTTGTAATACCTGTATATGTGTTAGTACTAAATTAGATTTTGGTAGTACATCATATTCAATATCAATAGTCTTATTATCTCCTAAATATTCAAAACCAAATTTCCAATCAAATGGCATATCTAATTTAGCATCTTCTGTTATTGTCTTAAAATGTCTAATTGCATTTTCGTAGTATCTTACAATAGTACGGTCTACTACATTCATTTCTATTTTAGATCCTGATTTATAGTATGAAAAGTCAGTCTTATTTCTTTTTACATGGAAAGATGAGCCATCGATCTTCTCAGTAACAATACACTTATTATTAAGTAAATCCATAAACTCATTAGAGTTAGCTCCTTCGAAATATGTTTTTAAATTATTTAGTGCCATTATCTTCCGTATTTTATGATACCCATTAGCTGGTTAATCGCAGCAAAAGTACCTGTTAGTTTAAAGGTTTTTCCTTTAAATTTAAAGACCACTCCTTCTGTTGGGATGATCGACTCAATTCCACCAATACCCTCTAGTCTTTTTAGTTCTTTTTCAACCTTTGCAATTTGAGTAAGGTCGCCATTCTTTTTAATCTTGCCAGCTTCAGTTCTAATCTGATCGTGTAATCTTGCTTTCTCAGCATCTGGATTAGCAGCTACAAAATTAGAAGCGTTCTTTAAAACATCTGCACCTAGTTCTAAAAATAGATTCTCAAAGGGTAAAATGTTTTCTTTATACTTCTTATTTCTTTGACCATCAAAATCTTTAACAGCCTTATTTTGTTCTGGAGTTAATTCCTTTTTTAATGCAGTTAACTTAAGTGTCTTCTTATCTAAGTAAGCCCATCTTAAAAGTAAACCCTCTTTATGTGCAGGTTCTAGATCTGCAAAGTTCTCTTCAATTTGATCTCTCCACCACATCTCGTGATACATTTTAACCTCATCTTGATCTGATAGGCTATAAGTATCTCTTAATTTATTTATCGCCTTTTCATAATAGCCGACTCTTGATTCAAAATCAACGTCTTTAGCTAACTTTAAAATTTGAGGGGGAATTATTGTAAACGTATTTTGAACATCTGACTTTAATTCTTTAAGTGCTTTAACTAGTGCGCCGGCAACATTTTGCTTTCCAATTTGATTACCTTCACCATCTGTCTCTACAATACCATGAAATTGTATAACATCTCTGTCATAATAGATAACATTAGGATTTTTAGAGTAAATTAGTTCCATATTAACGAAATTCAATCCGTTAGCGAACATTGATTGGTCCTTAAGCGCTGGGAGCGCCTCTGCTAGATCTTTAGCAGCAAAGATATATGTTTCTTCAACCAGCTTTGAGGCGTGGCCAGTAAACATCTTAATGATACCATTTAGGTCTAGTGGATTTATCATTTGCCCTTTATTTCTGGCAAACATTGCTTGACCATCTTTTACAGTTGCAAATAGATTTTGACCATCAGTCTTTTCAGTTGCAGCCTCTTCGAAATCTAACCCACCTTGTAATGAAGATTTAACAATAGTCTTGAAATCTGCAAACGTTAATGAGTGGTCATCGAAAGGGTGCATCATGTGTCCTGCTGCCCCACCTTCAAATACGAAATCCTCCAAGCTGTTTACCTGGAGTTTCTCGTTTAAAAATTCTGTAAAATTTGTGTATATCTTCATAAGAAGTTTTTAGATTATTTTTATCCTAATGATGCAGTTAATGCGCCAACAGCGGCACCGTAATCGTCACCATGCTTAGACAATAACCCGTCTACAACTTCTTGTGCTTTTTCTTCATCGAATTTATCTCCGAATGCTTTTCCTAAAACAGTAAATGCATACTCTTTAAATTCTTCATCTGATTTTACTTCAGCTTCATTTACCTTTGGAGCTTCTACTGTATTAGCAGACTCATTATATAAATGAACATAGTTTCTACCTTTTTCAGAGTAGATTGAAGTAATTTTAAAGTCACCTTTAATTTTCTTGCCAGTATCTTCTTTATACCATTTAGCATAATAAGCTTTAAAGAATAAGTTTGGTTCTAGTTCTCCAAAGAAGTGTGATAATTTACCAATAAAGAATTTAGCTGATGGATAATAAGTTGTTATATCCGCTTTAGTTTCAGCATCTAAAACATCTTTATCAAAATCTTTTACAAATTTAGCTTCAGTAACTTCTTCTGCTTCTTCAACTTCTTCAGTTTCTTCTTCAGCTGGAGCTTCTTCTTCAGATTCTTCTTCAGATTCTTCTTCTTTTTCAACTTCGATTTCATAATCTCCGTCTACTTTAATTTCTATTTCATCTTCATTAGTTTCTTCATCGTGATGTGCTTCTTCAACTTCTTCTTTAATAACTGGGAAGTTCTTACCGTTAAATTCAAATTCTTCAGCATCTTCTTCGATTGCTTTAGCTCTTGCAGCTAAGAATGCATTACCTTCATTCATTACAGACTCATTAGCCCATATTAAATTAAATGCATCTACAATTTTTTGAGCAGTATCGGAGTTACCAAATCCATCTAAGAATAAAGCCATACCTTCAACAATACCAATACCTGACCATCCTGCAGCGTTTGCCATAAATGGACCAACTTCATCTAATAGGTTAATAATTGATTTCTTACCGACTGGGATTTTCATACTACCTAATCCATCGACCTCTACAATAACTGTACTTAATTTACCTTTAATTACTTTACTTACAGGCTCTCTATAAGAGTGGAAATTAGCATCTGTTAAAGATTCTGCTAATAAGTATTTACATACTCCTAAGAAAATAGCCTTGTCCATTAACGCATTGTGGTCCATAAAGAATTGCTCTAGGGCTTTACTTACTTTCTTAGCATCTCTTAAATTACCTTTACTTGGTGAGAATGCTTCGTTAATTATCATAGACTCAAATGCAGGAACTAAATCGTAACTGTTGTAAATATCAACCATGTACCATTTAGAATCTCTTTCTGAATATAGGTAAATAAATTCTGCTCCAGCTTTTTCGCCAGCATCTTTTACGTACTTTTCAGTATCTTTCATATTACCATCTAAAGTGGCTTTATCTCCATAGAAATTAATATCACCGATATTTGCTTGCAGATACGAACCACCCCCTTTCTTCAGTAGCGAGTCTACTGCCTTTCCATCTTTGTAACCTTTTTTAATTGTAGGTAACATGTGATCTGGATAACCATCATAGTGCATATACACTGATGTGATTTTTCCATTCTTTTTGATTTTCCCTATTTGAGCTCTTGTGCCCTCTTCGATAATTGCTATTGATTCAGAGATTTCAGAAGCACCTAGCTTTCTAAAAAACTTATTTCTGTCTTCTTCGTTAAGGTCTTTTATAGACGTAACTCCAAATTCAGCTAGCAAGGTTTTAAATTCGTATGCTGCATCTTCACGAGCAGATTTTTGTTCTTCTTCTAACTTTACATTTGCAGCTATTTTAGATGCATTTGCATAGTCTTCGAAAGATTGTAGTTTTAGTGAACCCATTGTAATAATTTTGTTTTATTATTTTAGTATTGTATTATATATCCCCCTCAAATGTAACATTTTTTATCTCAAACGGGAACTTCTGTTCTCTGTAGATTTTCTGTCTAGCTTTTGAATGCCTAATAAGGTAATTATCCCAATCAGGAGACGATAAGTCGTCTACGAAATCTATAATATTTACATCCGTTTTTGACTTATGTTTTCTTAGTCCTCTACCAATAGACTGTCTAATAATCACTTCTGATTTAAACGATTCGGTAAAGAATATATTATGTATCTTGTTAATTGATATACCAGTTGAGAATGTACCATAAGAGGCTACAATGATAATTTCAGCGCCTGCTTCCATTTTCTTTTTATACTCTTCTCTAATATCTTTATCTGTATTACCGTCTACATAGTAAACATTCTTTTCAGACTCTTGGCGCAGTTTCTCGTAAATCTTTTTACCATGCTCAATCCTGTGGAACAGGACAAGACCATTACCTTTAACTCTGGAAATAATGCTACAAATAAATGCCAACCTACCTGGCGACTGTATAACATAATTGCTTTCAAATTTATAGACGTCTTTACTCTCATATCTGTTTTGGGACATTTCTCTAAAAGCATTCTTTGTACTTTCAGCAGCATAATCCATTTTTATTACTTTTACTTTACAGCCTGCAATGAAGCCTTCTTCTTGTAGGAAATTTGCACTAACCTCTGTAATTACAGGACCAGTATAAGCCATAAGTGTTAATCTATCTAGGCTACCAGCTTTTGGAATTGTACCCGAAAGTCCAAACCTATAATTAGCTGCTGTACATTTTTGTAGGATAGTTTTAATAGATTGAGATTTAGCCTTATGTGTTTCATCAATAAGTACTGCATCAAATTGTTGAAAATATTCTTTATCCTTTTTAACTAGCGATTGATATGTTCCAATTACTACATTTCGACCTGCTCTAATCTTTTGACCAGAATAAATCTGTTGTACTTTTATATTGGCTTGGTTTCTCCAGTTATAGTCTTGGAAATCTTCTGAACCCTGAACAACAAGTGAGACATTAGGTACAATAAAAAGAATTCTACCAGCCTTTTGTTTTTCTAATAGGTAAGATATTACCATAAATGAGATAAGAGTTTTACCGGCCGATGTAGCCAACTCACTTAGACAATTTCTAAATTTAAGTATATTATATGCTGCTTCAATTTGATAGTCTCTAGGTTGTATCTCTGAACCATCAAAGAAATCCATTGCCCATGCTTCAAAGTCTGCAGCTTTTATATTAGTATCAAACAGTCTTGTAATGCCATTTAGTTTAAGCTCGTATTTATACTGCTTACACATATTCATTACTTCTCGCCATAGACCAGATGGAATCCATTTATCATCTTTGATATACGAGATGTAACCATCCCATAAACCCTTTTTAACCAGGGGATGAAATCTCCAGGATTCAATACGTCTATTTAATGTAATGTTAAGTTGTTCAACTTCCATTTCAGACGCCTCGTCTACACGCAGGAACTGCTTGTTATCTGTTAACGTTAATTCCATTTAAGTCTTATAGATCTTTTAGAGCCAGTCTATTTCTAATAGCAAAGCCCATATTATCTAATGTTTTTACAGAGTCTCTTAGCCAGTCCATTTGGTTTTCTAAATGTGACAAAATCATATTGTCATCTGCTAAGTCGTTCTCTAAGAATTTCTCTTTCTGCTTTTCACCCAGTTTGTAATCATAATTATAGTATCTAATATATGCTTCTCTGTATCTTGCAGAAATTGTTTTCTTTTGTTGTTTTATTTTGACATTTATATATGCCATTTGATCTACGAGTGTCTGTCTAGAAGATAGCACGTCTGCAATAGTAATCTCCATTGTGTTAATATTACGAAGACTTTGTGCTAGGTTTCTAATGGTGACTGACCATTCGTTTCTCTGTGCACTTAATTTTTGATCTAGTGCTAATATCTTTTCGTTACTCATATATACTTATATTAAAATAGCGACGGTTTGTTCCTATCTGGTTTAATAAACTTTGCGGCCTTTTGACCCTTCTTAAGTTTAGGCTTGCTAAATTTCATATTGGGATTATCAGTTTTAAACTCTGGCATCTCAAAATCAATTAACATCCTCATCTTTTTGAATCGGTCGCTATCCTTAAAAAAGTCCTCTATATTATCTTCCATTTCCTCTATACGTACCATAAGTCTAAATCGCTTGATGTGAAATAATTTTCTATTTGTTTCCAAGCTGTAGATTTCTGCTTGTAACATACTTTTATCAAGTCATTTAGATCTTTGATATTATATGTATCTAGCTTAAAATCGTCTAGAAATTTAGACCACATAAATACTGGTCTACCTCTCTTTAGCTTCTCAATCATTTTCTTTTTACCTGTTGCATCATTATCGAACATATATCTGACTGTCGCCATTTCGTCAAATTCTTCTGTCGATCTACCTGCAGTTGCTAGGGCAATAGAGTTATGCATAAACTTCGCATCAATCGGTCCCTCAAATAGAGTGACTGGTTGTTGGAAATTAACCTGCATAATTCCAAATAGAGTAGAAGCCTTTGCTAGTTTAGTCATTACCTCAGGTTCTAACTCTAGCGGTTTGTTCCACTCTTCATATATTTTTGGTAGGTCATAAGTTAAATACCTAGACCCATAGCCTTTCATTCTTCTGGATTGTGCGCCGATAATCTTCCCGTTAATCCCCATGTTTAAAATCCAAAGGCGATTACCTTTTGGGGAAAAAAGAAACTCACTAGCTTTAGTGTGTAATAGCCTCTCTTTTAACTGAAACCAAATCCATTCTCCAGGCTCAATTTCTTTAGCGCCAAATACTTGTTTAAATTCATCTACAGTTAATGCCAGTTCTTGGACGCTTGCAAGTGACTGGTTTTGTAATACTTGTTCTTGGCTAACCTGTTGTTTATTCTCTTTAATATAGTCTATGATAGTAAAGGAATCACCTGTGTTAGGCATTCTTACCTCATGGTCTTTTAAAAATGTATGTAGGTTAGTGTGATGTGAACAATTGTAACAATGGTACTGAAGTGTGTCCCAATACATGTTACCACGTTTCTTGGTATCATCTTCATGAGAGTCACCGCAATAAGGACATGCCAGGGTTATTCGCCCTGGCATATCTTTAAGCAGCTGCTTGTTAGGAGTAGCGTGATGTTCTACACAAACTTGTTTGAGTGCAACTTTTATTCTACTCTTAAGCTCTTCAGTTAATTGTATGTTATTAGATGTTGAGGTCATCTAAGAAAGAATCTAAATCATCATCTGTAGTTACCTTACTTTCAGGAGTTTCAGCTTTTGTTGGCGCAGCAGAACCTGCAGTTGCAGTTTCAGTTACTTTCGCTTTTGGAGCTGGAGCAGATTTTGGAGCAGAAGTTACTGCAGCAATATCATCACCTGGATTAAGATACATTCTCAATACGTTGTTTACAAAGGCTCTCGTGTCTTCGTCCCACGCTTTGTAATCATATTGAGCTAAAGATGGTGCATTTTCAAGTTCTTCCTTGATAGCTCCCATAGTCTCTTTCGTTCTTTCTGCTGGAGCATCGCCCATTAAAATAGCAGCTGTATTAGAAGAGAATTTAGATTTGTCATAGTTATTATATTCACCTTGTCTTGTAATTACAAGCTCGAAGTTCTTTCCTTCGAATAGGTCGAATACTTGTGTTGGTTCACCAAAGTCTGGCTTCAACTCAGAATCAATCTTCTCTTTAATCTTATATCCAAATTTGAATACTTTGTAAGTACCTTCCATTTCTGGATTTTGTGGATCTTTAATGATCTTAATAAGAGAATAATACTGTTGACGTCTTTTAAGCTTTTCAGAAGCTTTTCTGTCTACAGCAGAATCTGATTTTCTCAACTTCCAGAATACATCTGCAATAGGGCAGTGTTCTCCGATTGTTTGAGGTGAGTCTACTAGTTTACCATCTCCAGAAGAGTTAGTTAACCAGTGTACGTATTTTTGAACCAAAGATTTTCTTGGGTTCTCTGGATTAGGTACAAAACGTATTAGTGCTTTGTAAGTTCCGTCTTTGCCGTCATCGGCAGTTGGTTTGTAAACTTCGTTTGTTGAAGTTCTTTCAGGCTGGTGTGTTTCCACATCTTCCACGCCTAAATTAAAAATGTCAAATGAATCACTCATAATTTCTTTTAGTTGTTTAATTGTTTAAAAAATTGAAATACTTTAATTGTCTTTCGTTACCTTATAGTTGTACAATATACAATAGTTTCAGTCTAGTGTCAAAATAGCTGGAGAGTACCCAGACCTTGGGTCTGTAGGTAGTTCCTTCCATCTGCCGTCCTTTTGCTTAATCAGCCCTGATTTGTGTAGTAACTCCTCACGCTCGTTAGTCGTGATCTGGTTCGCTGCCACCATTTTATTTAGGATTTCGCTAAGACGAAAGTAATCCGCTGTTATCAACATATCACTGTAGGTATTGTTTATTATACTTATTATATATCTAAGTTTAGTTTTGTTTCTAGATAGTATGTTAATAACTTTGTTTCAAAATAAGTGCCTAAATATTTTTTTATGTCAATTATTTTTCGTATATTAGTACTGTAA
>CERI01051628.1_pt1 | contig 11936 bp, 10 predicted proteins | sample 350261 | NCBI WGS metagenome assembly CERI01 (sample SAMEA2620979, study PRJEB7988) | marine metagenome | isolation source: saline water (ENVO:00002010), including
ATAGTACCTTTAAAAGAGTCTCTACAACCTTCCGGACAAAGTGTAGCACTACAATCAATGGCTATGCGTACACCAGTCCTTATAACAAATACAACTGGATTCTGGGACAAAGATAGATTTATAAATAATGAGAATATTATATTTTTAGAATCAAATAATCTAGATGAATGGATTCTAAAAATTCAAAATTTGTTACTAGATACCGAGTTAACTAACAAGATTGGAACAAACTCAAGAAAAATAATTGAAGATCATTATGATATTGATATATTTAATAAAAACCTAGAAAAGATAGTATTAGGTTGATGTTTAGATTAAAAAATGATTCATGTTGTGAGGAAAAATGTCAGGTAAATTAGACGTTCTTGTAGTTGGATCAAAAGGAATGGTTGGATCATCTATTGTCAGAAAACTGGCTGATTCACAAAAGGTAGGTAATTTATTCAACTCTTCAAGAAAAGATACAAATCTTTTCTTACTAGACGAAACTCGCCACTTAATTGAAAGTAAAATGCCTGATGTTCTAATAATTGCAGCTGCAAAAGTAGGTGGAATCTTAGCCAATAATACAAATAGAACAGAATTTATATTAGAAAATCTTAAAATTAATATGAATCTACTCGAATCGTGTATTGAATATCCAAATATAAAGATAATTAATTTAGGTAGCAGTTGTATTTATCCACTTGAAGCAGACAATCCTATAAAAGAAATAGAATTCATGAATGGAAAACTTGAACCTACTAATTCACCTTATGCTATGGCTAAATTAACATCAATTGAAATTGGACGCGCGCTATCTTCACAATTCGGACATAAGGTAATTAATCTAATGCCTACAAATTTATATGGTCCAAATGACTTTTATCATGAAACAGAAGGCCATGTTATCCCATCGCTAATTTACAAGATGCATAAAGCTAAAGAAAATAATGAACCAACATTCTCAATTTGGGGAAGTGGAAATCCAAAACGAGAATTTCTGTATGTAGATGAACTATCAGACTCTATTGAGTTTCTACTTGATCAAAATACAGATCAAGATTTATTCAACATAGGTAGTGGTCAAGAAATTTCTATAAAAACACTAGCAGGAAAAATTAAAGAAGTAATTGGATACCGTGGAGAGCTACTTTTTGATATAAGTATGCCAGATGGCAATCCAAGAAAGCTACTTGATAGCTCTCTAATAAATAATTTGGGTTGGAAAAGTAAAGTTGATTTAGACGACGGTCTTTACAAAACTTATCAGTGGTTTATCAATAATATAGATGAAATTAGGTTTTAGGAAATTCCCACGTCGGTGAAATAAGATTATTTGAAAATAGAACTTTTTCTTGTTTTGCTAATTCTATATCAGATTCAACCATCATTATCACTAAATCATCAAAAGAAGTTTTATTATCCCAATTAAGTTCATTTTTTGCTTTAGTTGGATCACCTAATAAAAAATCAACTTCATTTGGTCTTAAATATTTTTCGGAGGTTACTACATAATCTTCCCAAGATAAATTAACTGTATCAAAAGCTTTTTTAAGAAATTCCTTAACAGTATATGTTTCTCCAGTTGCCAAAACCCAGTCATCAGGTTTATCATGTTGCATCATCATCCACATTCCTTCAACATAATCACCTGCAAAACCCCAGTCTCTGGAAGCATCCAAATTTCCTAATGTTATTTTTTCTTGTAAGCCTAATGAAATTCTACCTACGGCTCGAGAAATCTTTCTTGTAACAAATGTCTCTCCACGTTTTGGTGACTCGTGATTAAAAAGTATTCCATTTACACAAAATAAATCGTATGAGTCTCTATAGATTTGGTTTAAATTATGGGCAAATAATTTTGATGCTGCATAGGGGCTTTTAGGGTCAAATTTTGAATTTTCATTCAATTGTTCTTGTATACCTCCCCCGTACATTTCTGAAGATGATGCTTGATAAAATTTTATGCTTTTTGAAGAGTGTCTAATTGCTTCTAGCAAAGACACAGATCCCAATGTTCCAGTCTGAGTAGTGTATACGGGGTTCTTAAATGAAACTGAGACATGTGACTGAGCAGCTAAATTATATACCTCATCTGGTTCTATTGAATTTATTAATGATGCCAAAGATGCTGAATCTAATAAATCTGAATAATGTAAAACAAGCCTTTTAGAGGAACTGTGGTCGGCAATTAAAGGGTCTATTCTTTCTGTATTAATTGAAGAAGATCTTCGAATCGTGCCATGAACTTCATAATTTTTATCAAGAAGAAGCTTGGTTAAATAATAACCGTCTTGACCAGTGATTCCAGTTATAAGTGCTTTTTTCAATTTAAAACTCCTTTTATATTACTTTCGGATTCTATACCAGTCTTTAAAAAATATCCAAGAAAAGTATAGTACATAAAAGGATAACGAACGGTCTCTAGTGCAGGATCGAAAGAAGCAACTAATAGTAAAGGAAACATAAATTGTATAATTTTATAATTTTTATATTTCTTTTTCCAATAAATTAGAATTGATAAATTTAACCCAACAATAACAACTAAATGGGAAAGGCCTCCCCTAGCAAAGGTTTGTACAAAAAAATTATGAACATTTTCATTAGTACTATCGTTTCCATTATTATCTTCAAGCTCCATCGCAGGAATTTTTTCCTTATATCCATATCCTGTCAGAAGAATATCTTTTTGATCCATGTCAAAAATAATATCCTGCCAAAGTTGTAGTCTCCAGTTAGCAAGTGGTTCATCAGTGTAAAACCTAAACCCATCAGCCCCACCCTGTAATGAAAAAGATCGTAGTGAAAATAGCTCAAATATATTTTGATTTCTTCTGTTGATCCCTTTATCAATATTTTCAACTATTTCTTCATAAGTCACTTCCTGCGGAGCAAAAGGATCAATTTCTTTTGCTCCAAAATTAAGCCAATTAAAGTTAATATTTATATCAATATCAAAACCGTAATTTTCAGTGATATCATCAATAAAGTTATCAAGAATGTGGAGCATGTCTGAAGTTACGTTTACAGATGAAAAGGTAAATGCAGAAAAGCCAAGTAAACACCCAAGTATAAAATTCTTAAAATTTGACCTAATAAATTTTGACTGCTGAAATAATTCAATTAGAGCATAAATTAAAATCGCTAAAAAGCTTCCTCTACTCATAAATGACATCAAAGGTGCAAAAAATCCAAGTGTGATAATAAAAGAATAAAATCTTTTTGTATCATTGATAATCAATTTTTTGTTTAAGAAATTGATTATGACAAAAACAAGTATGATATCTGATGCTTTTATATAGTCAAATTTATCCCCAAATGTTTTAAAGAAATTAAATATAAAATTAGGAAATATAAATGTATTAAAGAAATAGATTATAGGTAAGACAAATCTAATCAGCTTAAATAAAATATGATTTGTATCTTTTCCAAAAATGTATCCACCAAGGTAAATAAAGCAAAAGGTCCAAATATAAGTGCTACTTTTATAGGTATATAAGTTTAATAATTCAGAACTAGATATTAAAGCTATTGGAAAAAATAATAAGATTAGTGTTTTGTGAAGAAGTGTTATTTTTCTGTCAATAAAAAATTCGCTTTGATTGGGAGAAAATAATATAAAAAATGATAGAAATAATCCTAAACCTATAATTAACTCACCCAATCTGAAACCAAAAAAATATAATCCCGAGAAAGCCCTTCCAAATAACATCCAAGAAATAAATGTGGTTGTTATGAGAAACTTTAATAAAATATCTACAAATTTATATTTTTTTAAATCAATTAAATAAATTTTCGTATTTTTTAACATATGTTTAATAATAAGGTTAACAAAATTTGACTTTATTAATTCATGAGTTTAATAAAAACATTTAGATACTCTTTACACATTTTATCTGAACTCTGTGGATAATTTAAAACTTCTTTTTTATGTAGGTCATATTCGTTAAGAAATTTTCCAACTTTTTCTTCAAAGTTGCCAATCTTATAACCTAGGCCATAACCTTCACAGTATTCTGGAAGTGCTCCACTTTCAATATAAAGCAAAGGAAGTCCGCATTGGGCTGCCTCAATATGGTGATTACCCGATGGTTCATTCATTGACCCTGTGATGTAGGCGTCATGGTTTCTTAACTCAGTAGCTAACTCAACACCACTCATAGGACTCATGTAATTTGTATTTCTGAAATGGAATTTTTTGGGTAAATTACCAATGTAGGTAAAAGATATTCTGCTTTTCCAATTTTCAGTTGAAAGCATTGAATCCAGTTTTTCATATGTATCAAATCCTTTATTCCAATTAGCACCCCAGTGATGTGTTACAAATTTAATTTTATCAGAAGGTTCATTTTTATTTTGAGGATAAAATATATCTGGATCTGACCCAGACATTATTATGCTGCTGTTGGCTGACTGATGTCCGGCTTCTTTATATAGCCTACTTAACCATGTACTAACAAATACTGTGTGATCTGCTATCTTATTAGCGTTGATATAAAACTTGTTAAGACCTTTTGTATTTTTTCTTTCATCACATTCATTGATACGATGAACAACTTTTGCTTTAGGATTAACTTTTTTTAGATATTTTTTAATTTCTTTATGAGTATACGTTGATGATTCTGATTTTTTTCTTGGATCTGTAAGTAGTACTATGTCAATATCATCATCTTTTAAATCATAAATTACTCTGTGTCCTTTTTTTTCGAGATATTTTGACAGATTTATTACAAATAAATTTCCACCACCCCAAGGGCCATCTTTTATTTTTGCTCCTATACTAACTTTCAACTATTTCCCTCAATTTTTCTATAAAAGGATTGAAGCCAATTGGAATCTTTTGAGACTGGATTTTGTTATAGGCAATTTTAACATTTGGTTGTGCTTTTTGAAAGTTTTCCATTTCATAAATTGAACTTTTATCTAAAAATTTATTTGCTACACCAACATCTGTAGAAATAATTGGCACTTGAGCCATAGCGCACTCATATATTGCCTGTGGTCCGCCTTCTACTCTTGATGATACGATATATAAGTCAAGAGAATTATATAACTTATTTAAAGATTCTACATCTGCCATCTCAAAATAAAGATAATTAATATTATTCTCTTTAAGCTTATTAATAACGTACTGTCTTCTTTTACCAGAAAGTATTACTTGTAAGTTTTTATATTTTTTTTTATATTCAAGAATTATCTCAATTAGTCTATCTGGTCCCTTTGATAGCTTTGGAGACTTTAAATCACTTCCTTCAGTATCTCTTTGAAAAGATCCTATTAAAAAATTATCTTTTGAAACTCTTAATTCTTGACGTAACAATGTTTTGTTTTCAATTTTAAACCATTTATTTTGATCTATCCACCAAGGATTATTCCAGATTGGTTTTTTCGTAAGCTTCTTTAAACTGTTTTCTGTTTGATCTGAAATAACATGATAATGATCGACAAGACGGTCCAAGTTCTTAAATTTTCTTTTTTCTAAAAAGTTAAATTTTTCTTCATCAAGGTGATGGATGGTGCAAAAAACTTTTCTCTTTTTTAATTCTTTTTTTGATAAAGATTTAATAGCCCACGGGGATATTATCCAAACTAAATTTGAAGAAATAATATCGTGTGTTGAAATTTGTGAATTGCCATCTCTCCACTCATCAATAAGTCTGTCTACAATCCAGTCTTCATGTGGACTATTTAAAAATACTTTGACTTCAGACATTTTTATTCAAATATTGAAGTCTGGCTTTTCTTGCAAATTCTTCTTGAGATACTTTATGTTTTGATGATATGTTATCCTCCATATTAAGAATGTATAACTTCTCTTTATAAATCTTCATATTTAAATTTTTCTTTTGCAGTCTAATCATCAGCTCGTAATCCTGTGAAAAAACATACTCTTCATCATATTTTCCAATTTTTTCAAATACATTACTCTTGAGAATTAGTGTACCGTGAATAACTGGATTTTTATATCTTAATACAAATGAAATAGGAAAGTAGTAAGAATATCGTGGTATTACTTTGTTACTACCTTTTATTAAAGCCTTAGATGAACAAGCATCAAGATCATGGCTTTTCATGAATGTAATTTGTTTTTCAATCCTATTAGTTTTACTAGTATCGTCAGAATCTTGTCGTGCTATGTAAGTTCCATTAGCTTTTTCAATTAAAATATTCAGAGACTTTGTTAGCCCTAAGTTGATATCATTTTTTAACAGTATTATTCTTTTATCTTTTTTTTCATAAAATTTTAAAACATTCTTTGAATTATCGGTTGAACCATCATCAATTATTAATATTTCTAAATTTTTGTAAGTTTGATTTAAAATACTCTTAATAGCATTTCCAATATTTTCTTCGTCATTGTAAACACTCATTATTACTGAAACTAAGTCTTGATTACTATGCATTTATTATTTTCTCGAATGTATCCAAGTATTTATCTTTATTAAGCAAGTTTTTAATAAATTGTTCATTTCTAATGCTGGTACTTTTTAAAAGTTTTTTGGAGTTAAGCATCTCCAATTTTTTCCCCAAATCTTTAGTGTTATTATTTTTAAAAATTAATTCATAATCGTTTGGAAAAAATTCTTTTATTCCTCCATTATCAGGAAATATTGATGGAACTCCTAATAATGAGGCTTCACATAGTAGGGTAGGTTGTCCTTCATGTAAAGTGGTAGCCGTAACAACTGCTCTGGAATTTTTAATTATTTCTTTTGTTTCCCTATTAGAAACTTGTCCTAGAAATAAAATTTTTTCATTTGACGAATACTTATTCACTAATTCTTTATACATAGGTCCGTTTCCTAATATTTTAAGTTTGAATGGTAAACTTTGGCTAGACAAAAATGCATCAATTAGAATCTGTAGCCCTTTTTCTTTAGAAACTCTACCCGCATAGACAATATAATCACTTTCGGGGTTATAACCTTCAGACGTATGTGTATCTCCCTTGAGGTAATTTCTATGAATAGTTATTTTATTTGAATTAAAACCCATGTTCTCAAGATATTTTTTTTGAAATTTTGTAAGGGTTAATATATTGATATTGCCATTTTTTAATATTTTAAAATATTTTTTTCCAAACCTACTAATAATTAATGATTTTAAAATTGAATCTTTGTAATACTTATTTAATAAACTAAATGTATCTCTCTCCATCCCACATGCTTTACAAATTACTTGACCCTTTAAGTGAAGCCGTGATAAATAAGACCTGGTACAATCAAATCTAAAATTATGAAGTTTAACAAATGTTTTAATATTATTTTTTTGCAGTATTTGAAATATTACAGGAGATGCCTTGAACCACGTGTTGTGAACATAAACAATATCTGGATTAAATGAAATTAATTTATTTTCAACTACTTTAGAACTTTCCATATTTTTATTTCTCATAAATGACATAAACTGAGAAAAATATTTTTCTATCTCAATATTATTTGTAAAATAAAGCTTTTCAACATTAAAGTGTTCTTTTAGTATCTCTACTTCATTATTGACGGCTATATCTTCACCGCCGAGTTCCCTATATTGGTTATGAATTATTAGTATTTTTTTCACTAAATCTATATTAGTGGGTTGTTGGCATGAGTTAATTCCTAAATTTTTTAAGCGTATTAGACTTAAATAGTGCGTATTGCTCTATTTTTTACTTATGGTTATTCCCTCAAAACATGGAAAATCTCTGGCATTTTAGATAAAGAATTAGAGATTTATATAGAGTTAAACAAACAGTACGATTTGTCTTTTATTTTTATAACATATGGTGACACAGAAGATATTGATTTAGTAGCTAAATACAAATTCATAGAAGTTATCCCTCTTGGCCAATATATTAAGTTGAGTAACTCAAAAGTTATGAACTACATAAAGTCTTTTTTTATCCCGTTCAAGATTAAAAAACTAATTTATGATGTAGACCTTATAAAACAACATCAACTTTTAGGATCATGGGTATCCGTTGGGTGTAAATATCTCATAAATAAACCTCTAATTGTCAGAACTGGATATGATATGTTCCTTTTCAGTATTAAAGAAGAAAAGTCGAGCATAATCAAAATGCTATATTTTCTTTTAACATTTTTTACAATAAAAAATGCTAACTTATATACGTTATCTAGTAATTCTGACTATAAAAAACTTAAAAAATATTTTTCATTAAACAAAATATCTATTCGACAAAATTGGATTAAAGAGATTCCAGAACCTAAGCCACTTGATTTAAGACACTCAAAAAAAATATTAGCAGTTGGAAGATTGGAGGCTCAAAAAAATTATACCGCTATGATAAATGCTCTTCAGGGAGGTGATTTTACTTTGGATATAGTTGGAGAAGGATCCCTGAAAGATAGCATAAAAAATCTAGCCACTGAAAAAGGGGTATCTATTAACTTCTTAGGAAACTATGAAAATCATGAATTGCTTAAAATATATCAAGATTATAAATATTTTTTACAAACAAGTTTATATGAGGGTAATCCAAAATCTATACTCGAAGCTATGTCTTCCGGATGTATAGTTATTGCAAGCGACATCGAGAATAATCAGGAAATTATAGGAAATAATCTTAATGGGGTTTTATTTAGTGACGATGAAGATATACTTTCTTGCATACACAGACTAGAAAAAGATTTTGAGCTATCAAAAAGTATTAGTATGGAGGCTACTGGTTTTATAGAGAAAAACTATCTTATTGCTGACTTGGTTAAAAAAGAATATTCAGACTATAGAAAATTAATCAGATGAATTTACAATTGTTCTTACTCCATTTTTAATAACAATCTCAATATGTTGATCGTATGTAATGAATTCCTCAGGATTGTGAGTGGCATTTATTATAGTCAGTTCCCTTTTAGCTAATATTTCGAAGATTTGCACCTTGGTTTCAAAGTCTAAATTAGAAGTTGACTCATCTAAAAGCAAGATTTCAGATCCAGATAGTAGAGCTCTTATGAATGAAATTTTTTGCATTTGACCAGTTGAAAGCATCTTATTCGAAACTTCTTTGCTCAAGCTAACTTTTTTCTCTTCATTAAATAAATTAAATTCTTTAATCAGCTGATTGAGATTCTCATCTTGGACTTTTTCTTTTGTTCCATAAATAAGATTCTCCTTCAGCGTGGAATTTAAAATCATAGGCGTTGCACTTACATAACTGTATTTATCTGTATGTGAAACCACTTTTCCTCTTGAAGGATAAATTATTCCTGAAAAAAGTCCTAGTAGGGTACTTTTACCAGATCCATTTGGACCAGTTATAATTGTGTGCTGATTGCGATTTATAACAAAATTAAGATTACTAAATATATTTTCGTTTTCATTAAAGTACTTGAAACTCGCTCCTCTTAATTCCAGAGCTATGTTTTCATCAAGATTTTTATCCAAATGAAAATTATTTTTTTGAGAACTGACTTTATTTTTTTCTATTTGGAATAATTTTTCGGTATAAATATGATAAGCATTTAGAAGATGGAAATTACTATTTAGTATCCCTAAAGATTGAAATAATCTTAAAACTATCCCGATAAAGTCTAGGGTGAGGTTTTTTGCAAAATTAAAAAATACAAGCAATATAGATATTACAAATACTGTAACAAAGTTAGGTAATATTGCATTTAGTGTCCCAAACTTTAAATTATTAAATGAAGAATTATAAAATTGATTAAGACTTTCTTTAAAATTACCAAGTTCTATTTCTATGTATTTAATTATTTTAATTAAATACAGGTTATCGAGCACTTTTTCAATCTCCGAACTTATTTCTTGGCCAAATATATATGTCTTGTGAGAATATTTTCTTCCTAGTTTTGTAAGGTATAAAGTTGGAAAAACCAGAATAATAATACCGATAATAAAAATAAGTATTGTTTGTGCATCTGTAACAAGAAGGTAAGTTGTGTAGGCAATTATTTGTAACGCACTTCCGAGAAACGTTGCAAATGTTCCATAAAAACTTGCTACCTGATTACTAATAGTATTTACGTAAAAATACGCATCTGCAATTGAGTAATTTCCCTTATCAAAAATTTCTTCCATCAAATGAAGTCTGAGATTTTTTTCAATTTCAATTTTCAGTCTTATAATATTTATTTTTTCTAAATATATTGAAAAGAATCTTGCTAAAACAACTGTGGGCAAAAAGTTAATGTTCTCAATAAATATATTTATAAAGAAAATGTCTACAAAACTTACACTGCTGAATATAGAGGTTAGAACAGATATTATTACTATGTCAAAAAATACTATTAGGTTTGATAAAAAAGCTCCAACTATAATTCTTAATCTTTTGTTCTTTGTCTTAGTTAGCTTAGAAAGCTTAAATAAATCTTGTAACGATGTTTTAAATTTTTTCATAAATTTTATATCTACTAATTATTATAAATTTAGAGAGATTTACATTAGAACTACTTTATAAATAATCTAAGCATTCATTAATTTCTTGGTATTATGATATTCATATATGAGCTACTTAAAGCTACTAAAATATGGTTTAAGATTTATCTTTCTACAAACTTTGTTAACTGGTTTAACTATTTTTTTCTTTGATAACTACTTGATAAAAGACTTTGAAGATGCTGGTGAAATCTTAATAAACAACTTAGTAGAAGATCGAGATCGTTTCTATCCATTTGTGACAAATGACTTTATAAAAATTGACACTTACCTTGGAATATTTATTTTGTTGTTTCTAATAATCTTGTACTCGACAAAATTTTATACATATGTAGATGAATTAAGTTTTAAATTCGATAGTAAATATCTAGATGATTTTTTTAATTTGTATTTATTATGGACATGTTCACTTATGATTTTCTTTACTTTGATAAGATTCACAATATTATCCAGAGCTTATTTAATAATTTTTACTTTTTTAATCCCAATTATTCTCTTATTGTTTAGAAACAGTGAGATTATTTCAGCTTTTTTTGGAAGGTCTGTGACGTCAGAAAACTGTGTTCTCATTAATGTAAGTGAGGATTCAACGTTTCGTAATCTGAAAATAATTTCTTTTAGGAGAGTTTTGAAAGAGTTGAGCTTCTCTAACTCAGATATTAAAAAAGGGGATAATATTATCTCTAATATCGATACCTTAAATAAAGATTCAGAAATAAATTTGATAGTTTTAAATTTAAGAGAGCAAAATTCACTACCCATAAAGCTTGAAAAATACTTAATCAATTTAAATAAAAAAATCTTGCTTATCTCTACGAATGAAATGAAATTTAAAAATTATTTCATTTTTAGAAAAGTTTCTCTGCAGAATTCTTACCTTACTTATTTTAATAATGATATTCAATATGGAGGAAAGTTCATAATTAAGAGAGTACTTGATTTAATAATTTCATTTTCTTTAATTTTACTCTTATCTCCATTAATTTTATTATTAAGCCTCTACATAATATATCTTGATGGTTATCCAATTTTAATAAAACAAGATAGGGTTGGTCTTCATGGGAAACAGTTCAAAATGTATAAATTTAGGACTATGAGAAATAATGCACATGAGTTACGAGATGATTTATCTGATATGAATAAACACAATGGTCCTCTTTTTAAAATTAAAAATGATCCAAGAATTATACCTGGAACCGAGTTCATGCGTAACTTAAGTCTTGATGAGTTACCACAGCTGATAAACGCAATAAAAGGCAATATGTCAATGGTTGGCCCTAGGCCTTTGTTTAAAGAAGATACTAAATTGTTTGATGAAAATTATATGAGAAGACTGAATGTTCTTCCTGGTATTACAGGATTATTACAAATTAATGAAAGGAATACTCCCGATTTCGACATCTGGTATAAGTACGACATCGAATATATTGATAATTGGTCAATTTATTCAGATATAAAAATAATATTGAAAACTCCAGCATCTTTATTTAGACAAAAAACTAAAGGATTATAGAAAATTTGTGGGTCGGGTGGGAATCGAACCCACGACCTTGAGCTTAAAA
>CERI01284212.1_pt1 | contig 11936 bp, 13 predicted proteins | sample 350261 | NCBI WGS metagenome assembly CERI01 (sample SAMEA2620979, study PRJEB7988) | marine metagenome | isolation source: saline water (ENVO:00002010), including
TCAAGTATTGATCAAATCATAAAATCAAAAAATATTGAACAAATATCAGATACATCAATTCTTGAAAAAGAAGCAAAAAAAATACTGGAAAAGCATGTTAAAGAGGTACAAGATTATAAAAATGGAAAAAACAAGCTTATGGGCTTTTTTGTTGGTCAAATTATGAAAGAAACAAAAGGAAAAGCTAACCCAAAAACTCTTAACGAAATACTAAATAAATTATTAAAAGGTGAATAAATGTTAAACTTTTTTAAACAAATTGCAGGTATGTTTTCTACAGATATTTCAATTGACCTTGGTACTGCAAATACTCTTATATACATGAAAGGAAAAGGTATTGTTCTTGATGAACCATCAGTTGTGGTTATAAGAGATGATAAAGGCGCAAATAAAAAAATTGAAGCAGTTGGAATTGAAGCAAAAAATATGCTGGGTAGAACCCCTGTTGGCTTAACTGCCATCAGACCTCTCAAAGATGGGGTTATTTCAGATTTTACAATTTGTGAAAAAATGCTTCAACATTTTATAAAAAAAGTTCATAAAAGCGCCTGGTTTCGACCCAGCCCTCGCGTACTAATATGTGTACCATGTGGAGCTACACAAGTTGAAAGGCGTGCTATTCGAGAATCAGCATCTGGCGCCGGAGCAAGAGTTGTTCATCTTATTGATGAGCCTATGGCAGCTGCTGTCGGAGCTGGAATGCCTCTAGATGAAGCTCGTGGATATATGGTTTGTGATATTGGTGGAGGCACATCGGAAGTAGCAACCATCTCTCTTAACGGTATTGTGTATGCATCATCAACAAGAATAGGTGGTGATACCTTTTCAGAGGCAATAATAAGCTATGTTAGAAGAAATTATGGCTGTGTTATCGGTGAGCCAACTGCCGAGAAAATTAAACATGAAATTGGATCTGCTTATCCAAGTAGTGATTTGTTAGAAATAGAGGTTAAAGGAACAAATTTAGCAGCAGGCGTACCACAATCATTTACAATTAATAGTAATGAAACACTTGAGGCTCTTCAAGAATCCTTACAAGGTATTGTAAGTGCTGTAAAAACTGCTCTCGAGAACACACCGCCTGAACTAGGAGCTGACATACATGAAAGAGGAATGGTTCTTACTGGAGGTGGTGCTCTTTTAAAAGATCTCGATCTTTTGATTAAAGAAGAAACAGGTATGAGTGTTGTAGTAGCCGAAGATCCTTTGAGTTGCGTTGCACGAGGCGGCGGTAAGGTTCTTGAAATAATCGATGAGAAAGGAGTCGAGTTTCTTTCCATGGACTAAATTGTGCCAGCATCTATATTTAAAAAAAGCGTAACTAATTTCTATCTTCTTTTATTGCTAACAGCACTATCAGTATCCACTATAGTACTAGATTTAAAATATCCTAACTCAAATTATATAAGAGTATTTGTAAACGATTTTATAATAAATCCTATACAATATGTTACTAAGACACCGGCTAGTTTTTTTAATAATTTAATGATTGAGAAAGAAACTATAGCGTCTTTAAATATTCAAATAGAAACACTTAAAAAAGAAAATATATCAATGAAAATCAATCTTCAAAGAATTGATGTTCTAGAAAATGAGGTGACCAGACTAAGATCTATAAAAAAGAAAGTTAATAACACCATAAAGAATATTAAAATTGCAAAAATTACTCAAAGAAATGTGATACCCAATAAAGAATCAATACAGATAGGTATTGGGTCAGATCAGAATATAAAACTAGGACAAACAGTTATGAGTGTAAATGGACTTATAGGTCAAATTGTAGAAGTAAGTATGTTCTCAAGTAAAATATTACTTATAACTGACAGTAATAGTAATGTTCCAGCACAGATAGTGAGAACAGGAAGTAATATAATCATTAAAGGTAGAGCACAAGATAATAAACTGGAAATTTCTTTTTTGCCAACTGAGGCTGATGTAAAAACTGGCGATTTAATAGTTACCTCTGGACAAGGTGGCAGATTTATATCATCAATAAAAATTGGAAGAATAACTAAAATTGATAAGAATGAAGGCGAAAGATTCGCTAAAGTGCTTATAGAGACGTTAGTAAATTTTGACGATATATCTGAAGTGGTACTCTCTATTGATGAAAATTAAGGCAAAAATATGTTTATGATTTTACTTACTATTTTAATTGGTTTATTTTTATCTCTAATAACAGTGCCATTAGGTTATTTTTCACCTGAATGGCTACTCCTCATAAATATATATTGGGCAATTGCCATACCAGGAAATAATAAATTATTGTTAGCTTTTTTCTCTGGAATATTAGTAGATATAATGTTTGGTCAGATATTTGGAATTTCATCACTCCTTTACGTATTATTAATATATATAGTTTTGACAATATATAACTCATTAAGATATATGACCGTAACTCAGCAGATGGTTGTCTTGCTATTTTTCATTATAATTAAAGTGCACTTATTTGTATGGGTAAACTTTATGATAGGATTAACTGTAGAATATCAAAACTTACTGATTAGTTCGTTTACAACTGCTTTGATGTGGCCTCTTACGTACTATATATTAAGATATGTACGCAGAAAATTTAGATTGAGTGATAACTAATATAAATACAAAATACGAAGATATTAAATTAATAGTCAGCAATACAGTTTCAGAGCTATTGATTATTAAATCTCCTCATGGTTATCAACTTCAAGATAAAGTAAATGATATGTCTTTTATTTTAAATCTTGATGAGTACGATAGAATAATTAAACAAAATAAAACACATACTTTTAACAAAATTTTTAAAAAAGAAAATTTAAAAATACTGGATTGCACCGGAGGTTTTGCAAGAGACGCTGCTATTATGTCATCCCTAGGTAATCAGGTTACTTTAATAGAACAAGAATCATTAATAATGGCTCTTTTAGTAGAAGCAAAGCAAAGAATAAAAAATAGCTTTATTGATTCTTTATTCAAGAATATTGTCACCAAACATGGTAATTGTTTAGACTATATTAGAACAACAAATAAAACATATGACTATTTATATTTTGATTTTATGTTTAATATAAGTAAAAGTGCACTACCAACTAAAAGAGAGCAATTTCTTCGAAAAATAGTGCCGAATAGTATCTATAATAATAAAAAAATTATTATGGAAACTTTACAAAGAGTAAGTTGTAAGATAATCATAAAAGAACATGTTAAATCTAATGACTATGAAGATCTAAATATTATCAATACATACAAAGAGAAGACAGTAAAGTATCATCTACTTGATGGAAAAAATGGATATAAATAAATATATTAAAAGTAAAAAGAAAGTAATTATATTTAACTTAGTGAAAAATAAAGAAATTGAAAAAACATTAGATTTGAATATCTACACTACATTTTATACTCTAAATAATGTTAAAGATCATCTGACAACAGAAGAGCTAATCGTTTTTATAATAGAATCTAAGAAACTAATAGACCATTCTTTTTTTAAGTCTATTCATGGACTTAATAACATAGTGTTATACGCTATTGATATCGAAAGTTGTCAGAAAAATGACGTACTTTATAAGAATACCCTCTTTAGTTATGGATATAAATATCATGGGTTAACTAAAGATGATAAAGCAGAAGTTTTCATCTATGATATAGCTGATTATAAAAATAAGCCTGATTGGCTTAATAATAAAAATTGGGCAAATCCAGAACTTTGGGAGAAGTAATAATGAAAGACGAAATTGTTAGAATTATCACAGAAGGTATAAAGCATAATGAGCTATCGGTGGATGGAGCTGAAGCTAAATATGAAATAAGAATCGTCAGTGATGAATTTGATGGTAAATCTGTCATTCAAAGGCATAAATTAGTATATGCATTATTAAACAACTATATTAAAACAGGCGAGATTCATGCGTTAACAATTAAAGCTATGACTGTAAGTGAATCAAAAAAATAAGCTTTGGAAAACTAGAAAAATAATTCATGTTGATATGGATAGCTTTTTTGCATCTGTAGAAATTAGAGATAATCCAAGTCTAATAAATAAACCTGTTGCTGTCGGTGGTAAACCAAACCAAAGAGGTGTGCTTACAACATGCAATTATATTGCAAGAAGATTTGGTTTGCATTCTGCAATGCCATCTAGAAGAGCACTTGAGTTGTGTAAAGATTTAATTATCCTGCCTGTAAATATTAATAAATATAAAAATGAATCTAAAGATATTTTTAAAGTTTTTAAATGTTATTCAAAAAAAATAGAACCAGTTTCAATAGACGAAGCCTATATTGATGTGACAGATTCAGATTATTGTAATGGCAATCCTGAAGTCATGGCATATCAAATAAGATCGTGCATATATAAAGATTTTAAATTGACAGCATCAGCTGGAATTTCATGTAACAAGCTTATAGCTAAAATATGTTCTGATTGGAAAAAGCCAAACAATCAATATTGTATTAATGATAATGAAATAGCTAATTTTATAATGAATGTTCGTTTAAATAATATACCTGGTATTGGAAAGGTTAACTTTAAAAAATGTCAAATGTTACAAATGGAGTATTGCAAAGATATGTACTCAAAAAGTAAAGAAGAGCTTATAAAAATATTTGGTTCGTATGGTAATAGTTTGCATAACTTGATTAGAGGAATTGATAAAAGAGATGTAGAGGTAAATAAAATCAGAAAAAGCGTAAGTGTTGAAGATACTTTTTTAAGTGATATAAAAAACGTAGAATCTTGTGAATATAAAATAATTCTTCTTTATAAAAAACTTATGGATAGATGTAAGGTTCTAAATATATCTAAAGAATCAGTAAAAGAAATATTTATAAAAATAAAATTTAATAATTTTGAAACAATAACTAGACAAAGTAAATGTGACTATTTACGAATAGATGAATATATTAATTTACTTAAATTTAATATAAAAAAGGTCATAAAACCAATTAGACTACTTGGTATAGGCTTTACATTAAAACAAAATACCCCAGATTCTCCTCAGTATGATATTTTTGATAGATAAAGTTTTCTTATTCTTATAGACTGTATGAATAGTAAATAAGGGGTATAAAAATGAAATTTGAGACAATAGCAATACACGGTGGTTATTCACCTGAACCAACTACAAAATCAGTTGCGGTACCAATATACCAGACAACATCATATTCCTTTGATGATACTCAACATGGCGCTGACTTATTTGACTTAAAAGTTGCAGGTAATATTTATACTAGAATTATGAATCCTACTTCAGATGTGCTTGAAAAAAGAGTTGCAGCAATGGAAGGTGGAATTGGTGCGCTTGCATTAGCATCAGGATCAGCAGCTACAACATACGCTATTATGACAATATGTGAAGCTGGAGATAATATTGTTAGTACTAGTACATTGTACGGTGGTACTTATACACTTTTTGCTCATCAATTACCTAGATTTGGTGTAGATGTTAAATTTGGCAGTCATGATGATATTCCAAGTCTTGAAAAACTTATTGATAAAAACACTAAAGCAATATTTTGTGAATCAATTGGTAATCCTGCAGCAAATGTCGTTGATATTCCTGAATTTGCTAGAATTGCTCATAAACATAACATACCACTTATTGTAGATAACACTGTTCCATCTCCATATTTATTTAGACCAATCGAACATGGAGCGGATATTGTTGTGCATTCATTAACTAAGTATATGGGTGGACATGGAACTACGATTGGAGGGATTATAGTGGACTCAGGTAAATTCCCATGGAGTAAACATAAAACTAAATTTAAAAGATTAAATACTCCAGACATGTCCTATCACGGTGTTATTTTTACAGAAGCAATGGGTGACGCAGCATTTATTGGTGCAGCAAGAGTTGTACCTTTGAGGAATATGGGTGCGGCAATATCACCTTTTAATAGTTTTATGATTTTACAAGGAATTGAATCTCTTCCTGTAAGAATGGATAGGCATTGTGAAAATGCGATAAAAGTTGCAAAATTTTTAGAGGAACATAACTGTGTGACTTGGGTAAACTATCCTGGTCTAGAATCACACAAAGAATATAAGCTTACAAAAAAACTTATGGACGGGAAGGCCTCTAGTGTTCTTAGTTTTGGTATTAAAGGTGGTATTAAAAAAGGTGGTGTATTCATTGATAATCTCAATTTAATAACTAGACTTGTTAATATTGGGGATGCCAAGTCACTTGCATGTCATCCAGCTAGTACAACTCATAGACAATTATCTAAAAAAGAATTAGATGCAGCCGGAGTACCAGAAGATTTAGTAAGGTTATCAATCGGATTAGAAAATATAGATGATATTTTAGAAGATCTAGACAATGCTCTCAAAGCATCTCAAAAATAGTTACTTTTTGATATAGATTTTATTACCTGATTCGGCAAATTGTTTAGATTTTTCTTTCATGCCTTCTTCAACTGCTATTTTGATGTCTTTAATATTGTTTTCTGATGCATAATTTCGTATATCTTGAGTAATTTTCATTGAACAGAAATTAGGCCCACACATTGAACAAAAATGAGCAGACTTTGCACTTTCTTGAGGAAGTGTCTCATCGTGAAATTCTTTAGATTTATATGGATCCAATGATAGGTTAAATTGATCTAACCAGCGGAACTCAAACCTAGCTTTAGAGAGCTCGTTATCACGCTCTACAGCAAAACTATGTTCTTTTGATATGTCAGATGCATGGGCAGCTATTTTATAAGCGATTAAACCATCTTTTACATCTTCTTTATTGGGAAGGCCTAGATGTTCTTTAGGTGTGACATAACATAGTAAGGATGTACCAAATGAGCCTATATTTGCAGCGCCAATAGCTGAGGTTATGTGATCATATCCTGGAGCAATATCTGTTACTAAAGGACCTAATGTATAAAAAGGAGCTTCATCGCAATATTTTTCTTCTAGAATTACATTTTCTTTTATTTTATTAAGCGGTACATGACCAGGACCTTCAATCATGACTTGAACATCATTATCTCTAGCCTTTTGTGTCAACTCACCTAATGTTTTAAGTTCTAAAAATTGAGATTCATCATTAGCATCAGCTATCGATCCCGGACGCAAACCGTCTCCTAAAGAGAAAGATACGTCATATTTTTTCATGATAGAGCATAAATCATCAAAATTTTCATAAAGAAAGTTTTCTTTATGATGAGCTAAACACCATTTGGCAATTATAGAGCCACCACGTGAGACAATACCGGTTAATCGATTCGTTGTAGTTGGAATAAAACTAAGTCGTAGTCCTGCGTGAATAGTGAAATAGTCAACACCCTGTTCCGCTTGAGATATTATGACATCTCTAAATATTTCATATGTGAGCTCTTCAGCTTTGCCATTAACTTTTTCTAGAGCCTCGTATATTGGAACTGTTCCAATTGGCACTGGAGAATTTCTGATTATAGCCTCTCTAGTTTCAAAAATATTTTTACCTGTAGAAAGATCCATAACAGTATCTGCTCCCCATCTTACTGACCACAGTAACTTGTCAAGTTCTTCTTCTATATTTGACTTAACTGGTGAATTACCTATATTTGCATTAACTTTCGTAAGAAAGTTTTTACCTATAACCATAGGTTCAAGTTCTGGATGTTTTATGTTTGAGGGAATAATTGCTCTTCCTAATTCTATTTCTTTTCTAACAAATTCAGGTGTGATTCTCTCATTATTATCATTAGTGAAACTATTCTCTCTAGCAGCTGCAAATTCCATTTCTTTTGTAATGATTCCATTTTTTGCATACGCGAGCTGAGTAAGATTATCTTTAAAATTTTTATTAGAACAATAGGTATCTGCTCTATCTAATATCCATGAATTTCTTTTTTTAGGCAAACCATTCTTAAGATCTATTTCAAAGTTAGGCTCAGTGTAAGGACCTGTTGTATCATAGACATGGAATTCTTTACTTCCACCCAAAGTATCTGAAATAGTAATCGCTCGATATGGTATTTCAAGATTATGTATTTTCTTATAAACTTTTCGAGAGCTTGGAAAATTCGTCTTATATTCATCAAGATTTATTTTATTATCTTTCATAGGTTTGTCCAACTGCACTATAATAGTAGCATAAACATCTATATAATTATGAAATGAATAATATTGATAAATTAAATCAAATATATAGGTGCCATGACATTTTAGATGAAAGAGTTTTAAGTGTCATTAAAAAAGTTAAAAGAGATTTATTTGTACCTGAGATTTTTAAAAACTTCGCATATACTGACTTTTCAATACCGCTTGACTCCAATCAGAGAATGCTCACTCCTTCGTGTGAGGGAAAAATTATTCAATCTATGGAATTGAATGAAAATGACAATGTTTTAATTGTGGGAACTGGTAGTGGATATTTAGCAGAGTGCGCTTCTTTTTTATCGAATACTGTTGCTTCCTATGAAATTGATACAGGCTTATTTGAGTTTGGAAAAAACAATCTAGACTTACATAGTGCTAATAGATTTAAAATCCATATAAATAATGAGAGTATTTTGAAGAATTTGAAAAAAATAAACAATTATAAAAAAATAATATTCACATGCTCTGTAGATTCATATGTAGATTTTATTGATTATCTTGGAGAAAATTCATCAACATTTTTCTTTATAAATCAATATAATTCCCCCTATAAGAAAGGTATTATTGTTCATAAGACAAGAAATAGTTACACAGTAAATGAAAATATAGTAACATCTCAGACTAATCACATAAGGGACTAGATATGCAAGAGAAGACACCTCAACAGATTAATGAAATGATCAAAACAAATCCTATCTTAAAAGTTATCGATGTCAGAGAACAATGGGAATTCGATAAGTGTCATATTGCCAATAGCACTCATATACCAATGGGTAAGATACCAGATTCTGTAGATTTTTTTAATGAGTCTTATGAATATGTCATAGTTTGCCATCATGGAATAAGAAGTAGAACAGTTGCTTTATATTTAGAACAAAAAGGTATTAAAAATTTATATAACCTTTCTGGAGGAATAGAGCAATGGTCAGATGATGTTGATCCTAGCTTAGTAAAATATAAATGAAACAACTAATAATAATATTGATGTGTTTTTCTATTAATGCAAATGCAACGGATCTTATGAGTCTTCATGATAGAGCTATGCAGCATAATATTGATTTGCTTCATAAAAAATTTGATCTCGACATTGCAAATGAAACATTGAAACAAACAAGATCTTCTATATTTCCAGAAGTTAATTTTACTGCTACAGCAAGTGAAACAATGATTGAAAGATACAAATCATTAGGTACATATAATCCATCAAATTATGATAGGGACACATATAATCTTAGTATCAAGCAACCTCTATTTTATCTATACGTTTTTGATGAAATAAAAAAATCAAATGATATTGTCAAACAAAATGAGATTCGTAAGAATGATTCTAATTCATTATTACTTCTAGATACTGTAAGACATTACTTCAATCTTATTAAATTTAATAATCTAGTAGAGCTTAATGAAGCAAAAAAAGACTTTCATAACTCAAAATATATTGCTTCAGAAAAATTAGTAAATAATAATAGCATTTCAGTTCAAGAATATGAAAAATATAAAAATGAATATAGTAAATCTTTAGTAGATGTAGCAATAAGCAAAAATCAATTGTCTGAAATTAAAAATGATGTTTATCTATTTTCAGGGAAAGAACTTAATGATATCAATAACATAAAGTTAACAAAGATTAATCACAAAATATTTCTAGAAGATGAGCTAATACAATCAGCTTATAACAGGAATAACTCTATAAAAATAGCAAGACAAAATATAAATATTAGTAGAAATGAAATTGCTTCTCAAAAATCAAGACATTATCCAACTGTAGATATAATAGCTGAGTATGATTATATTGATTTAACACAAGGAGGCTCTCAGTTTGGCGCTACAACAAGAGAAGATTCAACAATTTCACTAGTATTGAATTTCCCAATTTATAATGGTGGATACCAGAGTTCTAAGACAAATGAAGCAAGAATGAGCTATCAAAAAGCAAGACTTGATCTAGATAACACAAAAAGAATATTAAGAAAGGATATTAAGAATACACTAAATAATTACAATACATATAGAAGCTCTTTTGAGTTATCACTCCAAGTATTAGATACAAATATGAAAAAATACCAAAATGCAAAAATTGGTAATGAACAAGGAATATACACTGACACACAACTCTTAGAAACAAAAATTAGTTATCTTGAATCCCTTTTCGATGCAAAGAATACTATGATGGACTATTTATATACCGAGATTACTCTTGATTATTTACATAATGATTTAGATATTACAATGCTAAGAAAGATTAATTCATATCTTATTTGGTAATGTTTAAATATAATTTCTTTTTGTACCTTATGTCTCCATTTATATTAATCAGATTTATGATTTATATGCTGAGAAATTCCACAAATATAACTTATTTATCTAGGAAAATGTTTGGTAATAAAAATATATGCAAGAAATCAATATGGATTCATTGCGCTTCAGTTGGAGAAATGAATATTGCAATTGGAGTTTGTAAAAGCCTTTTAAGTAGGGGTTATAAAAATATATTAGTCACTTCAAATACGCCAAGTTCAAAATATATTTTTGCAGAAGCTAATTTAAAAAACATTGAACATTTTTATTTGCCATTTGATTTTTATTTTGCAATTTCCAGGTTTGTAAAATCAGTATCGTCTAAACTATTGATTGTCATAGAGACGGAAATATGGCCAAACCTTTATCACGCGTGTAAAAAAAATAATACAAAAATAATCATAATAAATGCTAGGTTTAATCCTCCTAGAGGGTTGACGGGTTTTTTTACAAAAAACACATACGAAAAAACACTTAATAATGTAGATCATATCTATTGTAAGTCTGATAATGATAAAGATTCATTCTCAAGATATTTAAAAAATACTGAAATTACAAAAATTGGTAATATCAAACATGCATTAGTTGATAATTTTGAATGTGAGCAGCTAATATCTAGAAAATACGTTTTATTAGCATCTTCGCATCATAGAGAAGAAATTATTGTTATTAAAGAATGGTTGAAACTTAAATCAAATAAATATTTATTAGTTATAGCACCCAGACATCCAGAAAGACTTGGTGATATTTTAGCTGATATTCCACTTTCAGGTATTAATATAGCAATACGAAGCAAAGGAGAGAAGATAAGAAATAATACACAAATATATATAGCTGATACGCTCGGGGAAATGAATAGCTTAATTAAATATTCAGAATTTACTTTGTTTGGCGGATCATTCGTTGATGTCGGTGGACATTCTTTTATGGAAGCTGCGATATACTCAAAAGCAATAATTGTAGGTCCATATATGTATAATTTTATTGAGGAAACAGAAGAATTTCTCAAAATGAATGCTTTAATAATGTGTCAAAAACCAGAAATGTTGAAAAATATTTTTGAAAAATTATTTAGGTCAAAAGCAAAAAAAGAAGTGTTTGAAAAGAATGCAAAAAATTTAGCCTTAACTAAAAAAAATATTCTTGATGATTATGTCTCAAAAATTATAAAACATATAGAAGTCTAAAGTTTTGATATAAAGTTATTCCAATCAAAATTATTTTTTAAATGATATTTTTCTAATGAACTTTCAAATTTTGATAGAACACTAGATATATATATCTTATTATTCTTTTTCAAAGGATTGATAACTAGTTTGTCAAAGTCAATGAAAGCTATCTTATTTGTATTAGTGTTGTAAATAATATTACTCAAATTCATATCAAAATTATAAATACCATTTTGAAATAACACTTTAAAACATAATGCCAGGTTATCAGCAAAAAGATGATGATATTTATTATAAGTATTAAGATACTTATCTATTGTTAAACCGTGCATTTTAGATAAAACAATATCACCTTTATATAAAAGGCCTTTTTTTTCAACAAAAGCAGCAATAGGTATACATGGATCTAAAAT
>CERI01284211.1_pt1 | contig 11930 bp, 9 predicted proteins | sample 350261 | NCBI WGS metagenome assembly CERI01 (sample SAMEA2620979, study PRJEB7988) | marine metagenome | isolation source: saline water (ENVO:00002010), including
ATTATATCAAATTATATAATATTTAAGTTTATTTATTACTTATTTCCTTCATTTGTATATTTAACAATATGATTTCTACAATAGCTTTTGCCTTTTGAACATTTTTTTCCACAATTTTCTCCTTTTCTAATTCCTTTTAGTAATACGTGTTTACATACTGTAATGCATTTCTTTTTATTTATTATTTTCTTATGCCATTCACAATAATCATTTATACAATTCTTTCCACATTTTTGTTCTTTGCGTTTGCCTTTTTTAAATACATAACTACAAGTATTTAATTTAATACATTTACTATTTGGTGTATTTACATATTTCATTCTTTTTACACCTTCTATATTTACATAAGGCAATATCCCGTCATATATTCTCCTACAATATGGACATTTCATTTGATATGCTCTCAATTTATGGCTTTCTAAATGTGAAATATTTTTTACCTTTGTCCAATTATTCTTTTGATTTATTAATTCGTTATATAAAGCTATATAATTAAATGTATGATTACACGGTAATTTTATATAATTTTCTTCTAGTTTTTCATTTGTTATAAAACATATATCTTCATTTACTATTTCACTTTTTTCACTAACTGCTTTAGCTAATAATTCATTAAATAAATTAGTTTCATCAATATCATATATTTCATTCATAAATAATGTATATTATATTATTTTTTTCTCTTTATATGAATTATATATAATGTCAAAAAAAAGATGGTCTGTTCCTACCTGGATGTTTTTTCACGGTATTGCTGAAAAGGTAGACGAAACATATTATAAAAATAATTATAAAGATATATTTGATATCATTCGAACTATTTGTCAAAATTTACCTTGTCCTTACTGTAGAGAACACGCTACCGATTATTGTAAGACCTTAACTGGTAATAAAATTAATACTAAAGAAAAATTAAAAAATGAATTATTTATATTTCATAATCATGTTAATAAAAAACTTGGTAAAAAAATATTCACCAAATCTATATTAAACAAATATAAAACTATTGATATTTTTGAATCTTTTAAATGGTTTGATAAACATTTTTATGCTAATTATGTTGTTAATCACGATTTTCAAGGTTGGAAAAGAAATCGCGTAAAAGATAAAATAAATAAATATTTCAATTCACATTGGAAAAGAATGTTTAATGTCAAATAATTTAATAAAAATATAGTATTAAATTATTCAAGTTTTTCTTTTTTTTATACATTTAAATTTATTGTTAATAACTCTGCATTTTTGTTGTGGTGGTGCAAATGTAAAATAATAATTTTCTCCTTTAACTCCCATTCCCGGATATATCATCACTATCATCATAATACCAATTAATCCTCCCACGAAAAGCCCTGAAATCATATTTGCACCTGCCTTTAAACCAGATCCTTCACATCTTGTAACATACCTAAATGTTAAGTCAGCCATTGCTAATACTGTTATAAATATTAAAAAGGTATTTCCTCCTCCTGCTCCTCCAACGGCTTGTATTGATGCTAATATATATGATATGGTATATCCCCAAAATGATCCATTTAATGATATAGATAGATTTTTTGGATTTACTTTATGTGCTTGAAATGGTAATTCAAATATCGAACATATATCATGTGTTGGTAACGCGTGTGTTTTTACTTGATATTTTCCTACATCCGTATTCACATGATTTTTACTTAATCTTCTAGATAATATTATTAAAAATTGTATTATCATTAACGGTAATAAAAAGAATATTGCTTTCACATCACCATGAAATAGAGATGACAATATTAAAAATAATGTTATTATTAATGGTGATACTGCTGTAAGAAATATTAATAAATTATTCATAGTTAATTTTATAGCCATATATATTATTATTATATAAAAACAATTTTTAAAACTTCATCTATTTTTGATACTGGTATAAATTTTATATTATTAAATATCTCCTTATTTTCTTGTTTTTCCATAAATTTATCAAAATCATCTTGGTTTGTATTTGGATAAATAAATGTTTTTACTCCTGCTTTTATTCCTCCTAAAATTTTTAAATCTAAACCCCCTATTTGTGTCACATTTCCGTGTAAATCTATTTCTCCTGTTATTGCTATATTATTTTTTATTTTCTTTTTATTAAATAAACTATACATACAAGTTGTTATTGCAGTACCTGCTGACGGACCGTCTTTTGGAACTGCTCCTTCTGGACAATGTATATGAATACCCTGTAATTTTGCAGTTTTAAAATTCTTTATTAAACTTAATTGTGTTTTCTTTTTTGTTAATTTCCAAGCTAATGTCTTTGCAACATTCATACTCTCTTTCATTACATCTCCCTGTAATCCTGTTAATTTAAAATCTAAAAATGTATTTGAAGGAAAAAAAGACGTTTCTATAGGTATTATACCCCCCATACCTAATGAATTTGCCCATAATCCATTTATTATTCCAATCCCTGGTTCTTTATGTATAACTTTATGTATCATTTTTGGTTTGTCCTTTAAATACAAATCCTTTATTAGTTCTTTTGTTATTTCAAATGGATTTTTTAAATTATTATTTTTATTCAATATTTCCAAATTTATTTCACTTATTATTTCAAATAATATTTCTTTTAATTTTCTAACACCTGGTTCATTCGTATATGTATCTATTATATATGTTATTATTTCATCCGAAAATAATAAATGTTCCATATTAAATTTATCATATAATTCTGGTAAAATATATGTTTTTACTATAGTTATTTTATCATTTAATAACAAATTATCAAATTTTATTCTATGTATTCTATCTAATAATATCTTATCTATAGCAGACACATCATTATATGAAAATATAAATAATGCTTTACTTAAATCCAAATCTATCCCACTAAAATATTTATCTTGAAATTGTTCGTTTTGCGTTCTATCTACCAAATGTGTTAATATCCCTATTATTTCTTTTCCATTTTCTGTTTTACTTATCTTATCTAATTCGTCTATAAATATTATTGGATTCATACATTTTTTTTCTATTAACACATCTACTATTTTCCCCCACGTAGAACCTACATATGTATAATTATGACCTGCTAATGTCGAACCATTACTTGCTCCTCCCAATGCTATAAATGAAAATGGCCTTGTTTCTCCATTTTCATCTCTTAAACAATTTGCTAATCCTTTTCTTGCTAAACTGGTCTTACCTACTCCCGGTGGACCTTCAAAACCAAAACAATAACCTGTTTGTTCTCCTGATATCCATTGACCTATTATTCTTTCCACTTGACGCTTTGCATTCTTATGTCCATGAACTGCTTCGTCTAATGTTTCATTCATTTTTCTCATCGAATCATTCATTTTTCCCCATTCTTCTTCTATCTTATTTATATTATTTGTTAATTGTATTGTATTAATTTTTTTTTTATTTTCATATTTTTTCTTTAAATCTTCTATCAACTCATCGTTATTCACATTATTCATTATTGTATTCTTTATATGTAATTTCATAAATTCTACTTTTTTTCCAGAATGACATATATGTTCTTTTATATTTCTTTTTTTTAGAATTCCATTTATATAACATATATTTTCTATTAATTGTGACCTTTTATTATTTGTATATAACTTTATTAATTTATCTATGTATAATTTCTTATATTCTTCTATAAAATCATATTTTAAATAATTTATATTTTGTAAAATATCAATGTTTGTATAGTTTTCTTTCATTTCTATATTAAAATTATTTGATATATCTGTCATTTTTGGTTTTATTGTTTCTATTACATCATTAAATTGTAATGATATTCGTTTCATATAATCTAATATTTTTTCCTTTTTATATATACCAAACGGTATTTTTAAAAGCCCTTCCAAATATTGTCTTGCTTTTGAACCCGAATCTTCTGATTTTGCTTTCACTTCTTTCAATTTTACCATTGCTTTCTCTTTTACTGCATTTGATGATTTTAATAAACATATTTGTTGTTCTAATGGTATATTTGCCGTTTCAAAATTCGATATTTCTTTTGTATATTTTATTGTATTTTTCATTGCATCTTTAAAATATTTCTTCACTTCCCAAGGCAATGAATCATATAATATTGTCTGATCTGTTGTATCTACTGTACCATTAATTTCATTTGATAATAAATCATATAATAAATACGCTAAATATTGAAATTCCGGATCATTTGATTTTATCAATAATTGTATTAATATATATCGCTGTGTATATAATTCACTTGTTAAAAAATCTTTCACTGATTCCGATATTGTTTTTTGTTTTGTTAAATTATTTTTACTTATATACCCATTGTATTTATGATATATTTCCGTCTCATTATATATTAATAAATCTTTTAATGTCAAAATTTTAATAAATCTATCAAAGTCTTTACTCTGAAAATTATCTTCTTTTGGTACATTTTCTTTTACTTTTTTCATTTGTTCTTTTATATAATTATCATTACAGCAATTCAATATTACATCATCTATTATTCCATTCATTATTAATGTTTTTTTTAATTTTTTATGTTGAAACGATATTTTTATTCCATATACTTTTGTTTGAAATACTGAACTTGACCTAGATAAATCAAAACAATCTAATGTCTCTGAATTCTCTGTTATCATAAAATCTTCTACTATTCTATTTCTAGCTATTCTATGTTTTTTCGATGATTCTGTTTTTATTTTCCAATCCATTAGTTTAAATCCTATCGGATGCACATATTTACTTATCAACATAAATTTATTATTTATATATAATTCTTTCACGTAATCACTTCCAAATTGTATCGATAATAAATCTATTATATTCTTCGTTCCATAATTTTTAAATAATATACTCAATTCGTTATTAATATTTTGTAATTTCGTTGCTATTTCATCATAATCTATATTCTTTTTTGTATTTAATGTATTATGTATATTATATATCCTATCATATAACTCTTGGTATTGATGAATCGCTAAATGCAAATCATTGGATTTCAATATATCTAATGACTTATAATTATGTAATGATAATATAGAATCTTGAATTATAGTATAATATTTTTTTATTTTCATCAATGTATTGTGTAAATATTGCTTTTTCTTCAAGGATTTTTGTTTGATTTTTATCTTTTTGTTTGATTTGTTCATTGCCCCGATACTATATATTGCGATTTTAATTAATATATTAACAATTCACCTAAATTATATTGCGATATAATTATAAAGAATTTATTTAAAGATTTTATTTCATTATTATATAAATGGGTATTCCTAGTTATTTTTCATATATTGTTAAAAATCATAATAATATTATTATTAAATTAAATAAATTAAATAAGAATATTGATAACTTATATCTAGATAGTAATTCTATTATATATGATTCTATGAGACTATTGGAATTTAATGGTAATAATTTAAAATATGAAACTCAATTAATTAATATCATATGTAATAAAATTAAAGAATATATTACTATAGTTCAACCCTCTAATCGTGTCATTATTGCTTTCGACGGTGTTGCTCCTCTAGCCAAATTAGAACAACAACGTATTAGAAGATATAAATCTATGGTTGAACAAAAAATTTTAAACCATAATTCATCCTGGGATAAACGCGCTATTACTCCTGGAACCTCTTTTATGAATAAATTAAATACTCAAGTATCTCGCTTCTTTTCTGAAAATACTCGCGCTTCCCTAAGTGTAAACCAAATAATTGTATCTGGTTCTGATATTAATGGTGAAGGTGAACATAAATTATTTCAATATATACGTAATAATGAATCTTCTCATAAACATCAAACTACTCTTATTTATGGTCTTGATGCCGATTTAATTATGTTAGCACTTAATCATTTACCTATTTCTAAAAATATATATTTATATAGAGAAACTCCCGATTTTATTAAATATATTGATAATTCATTAAATCCAAATGAAAGTTATATTTTAAATATTCCTCAAATGTCCAACGCTATTATATCTACTATGAATAATGGTAAACCTGTTAACAATAAACAACAATCTAATAGATTATATGATTATATATTTATTTGTTTTTTGTTAGGTAACGATTTCTTACCTCACTTCCCTTCTGTAAATATTAGAACTAACGGTATTCATATTCTTATAAATGCATATAAATCTACTATTGGTAAATCTAATTCTAATCTTACTGATGGTAATAAAATTTTTTGGAATAATTTATTTAAATTTATTAAAGTTTTATCTCAAAATGAATATGATAATTTTAAAAACGAATATAAAATTAGAGAAAAAATGGAAAAAAGATCTTTTACTGATCCTCAAGAACGGTATTTAAATATTCCTATTAAAAATCGTTCTATTGAAAGATATATTAATCCTTATGATAATGGTTGGGAAAACAGATATTATAATTCATTATTTAATAATAATAAGAATGACTATTTTGTTAAAAAAGTTTGTATTAATTATTTAGAGGGGTTAGAATGGGTTATGAAATATTATACTAATAATTGCCCCGATTGGAGATGGTGTTATAAATTTAATTACCCTCCTTTATTTAATGATTTAATTAAGTATATTCCCAAATGGGACCTTGATATGATTGAAGATAATCTTAATAAACCTATTCATCCTTATACTCAATTAGCTTATGTTTTACCAAAAGATAGTTTGGATTTATTACCTAAGCATATCTATAGAGAATTAATGTTTAAAAAACATCATTATTATTCTAATAATTCTAAATTCATTTGGGCTTATTGTAAATATATATGGGAATCGCACGTTGAATTACCTCATATTGATATTGATGAATTAGAATCTTTCATAGAAAATATTAAAAATTAATATAAAAATATAATATAAAAATATAATAATCTACTAATTAATATATGGTTAAAGTTATAGTTACTGGTGGCGATGGTATGATGGGACAAACTATTAAAAAATTAACTACCAACGCCTTACACGAATATAAATTTATAAATAGAAAAATATTAGACCTTACTGAAAGAAATAGTGTATTAAATTATTTTAAATATTATGCTTCAAAAGGATTTACTTATATTATACATCTTGCAGCCAATGTAGGCGGATTATATAAAAATATGGAATCTAATATTGATATGTTTAGTGACAATATTAAAATCAATGAAAATATATTAGAAGCCTGTTACAAATATAACATTAAGAGAGGTATATTTATATTATCTAGTTGTATTTTCCCTTGTAATCCTACTAAATTCCCTATGGATGAATCTATGATACACGAATCTCCTCCTCATAATTCCAACGAAGGTTATTCTTATGCCAAACGTATGTTAGAATTACAATGTAGACAATATAACAATATTGGTTGTCAATTTATTTGTCTTACACCTGTCAATTTATATGGACCTTATGATAACTTTAATTTAAAAAATAGTCATATGATTCCCGGATTAATGCATCGATTCTTTTTAACTAAACAAAAAGGTGGTAAATTTATTGCATATGGAACTGGTAATCCATTAAGACAATTCTTATATTCTGACGATTTCGGTGAAATTATATTACAAATTCTACATAATTCTAATGTAACTAAAGGTAATATTATTTGTTGTAACGATAAAGAATATTCTATTAAAGAAATTGTTAATATATTAGCTTCTGTTATGTCTATTAAAACTAATGATATTTGTTGGGATACTACAAAATCCGATGGGTGTATGAAAAAAACTGTTTCTAATACCAAATTAAAATCTATCATTACTTGTCAATTTACTCAACTTAATAATGGGTTAAGTAAAACTTTCCGTTGGTTTCAACAAAATTATTATGATATTAGAAAATAAAATATATAAAAGTATTATTATTTATTTTATTATAATGCCCGGTAAAATTTTACATATTACCAATCGTGATGATTTACAAACCGTCATTCAAAATTATGATTTTGTTATTATTAAAGTCGGTGCCACTTGGTGTGGACCTTGTAATAGAATAGCTCCTTATGTAGATACTTATTTTAATCAAATGCCTGATAATGTAATTCTTGTACATATTGATGCCGACCAAGGACAAGATGCGTGCGCCTCTTTAAAAGTTAAAGTTCTACCTACCTTTATTAATTTTGTAAAAGGTGAACAAAAAGACATATATGCCACTGGTGACCAAACTAAAGTTAAACAATTCTTTGAAAGCACATTACAATATGTTAAAAAAGGTTAATCTATTAATTATATAATTTTAATAATATATAATTAATTTATTCTATTTCTTCGAGATTTTCTTCCTCCTTTCTTCTTTATCCTAGATTTCCTATTTCTTCTTTTTCTTCTTCTTCTTGTTCTTCTTTTTCTTCTTCTTCTTGTTCTTTTCCCCCCCGCTGTTGAATTAATTGGCAATAATTTTTCTTTTAATTCTTTTCTTTTTTCCTGCTTTTCTTTCTTTTCTCTATCCTCTTCCTGCTTTACTCTATTCCCATATTGTTCACACGCGGTTACTATATGTTGTCGTTTTTCTTTTGGATAATTGTTTAAATGTTTTATGGCTGCTAGGAGATTTCTTTGTTTTTCTGCTGTCTTCGCGGCGTCTCCTGTTAAACCAGTTTTTGCTTGTGCCTTCTTATCCTTCTTGAAATTTGCCAGAGCTCCTTTACCAAAGGCGTTTGATCCAAACTTACCCGAAAACGTTCCCAACGCTTTGGTCTGCTTCTTTTTATTTTCATATTCGGTTGCCCATTTATTATATTTTCCGTTTTTTTTTGCATCCGCCTCGTTATCCATAATCTGTTCTGCTATTGGTTCACATTTATCTTTATCCATACCTTTCAATTCCGGACACTCTTTTTCCCAAGCATTTTTTTTCCCTAATAAGGCAATTTTATTTCCTTTACTAGGTCCTCCTGTCACCTTCGCTCTTAATGTTACCCAATTTATCACCGCTTTTTTTGATTTTTCAAACCCTTCGGATATCGGACCAGATTTCATTAATTGTTCTATTTCTTTCATAATGTTTTGGTATTTTCGTAATGCATCTTTATTCATCGTCATGGTTTTTAATATATTATATACAGCCCCATTACTATTAGCCTTCAATTCATCTTTGTTAATCAATCTTTCACCTTCTAAAACACCATCATCACCTTGTTTGCCACTTTTTGTATGATAATAATCCTTTTTTCCTTCTTTATAATTTCTTAATTTATCTTTGCTTAATGCATTTATTTTTTGAATCTTTTGTTTGTTTGATGAAGTTGACCCTGGTAAGCTCGTAAAACCGTATTTATGTGGATAATAACGCACTTCTCTGTGTGTTGCTGCCGTATTATTACAATCAACCTTCTCTCCAGTTTCCTTTTTACAAGCTATTATTGTACCATCTATAGCTCCATCTACTTTTACATCTATATGTTTAATCTTTGCAAAAAATTTTTCTCCTATACCACTAGGTTGCATTGCTAATTTTTTTGAAGTTTCATTTATTTTTATTCTTAATTCTTTCGCTTGTATAACATCATTTTCAGAAAATCTATTTCCTCTATTTATTATAACTTTATTTAACTCTTCTAATAATTTATCGCCTTCAGTTTGTGTTTTCAACAAAAGTTTTTGATCCTGTAATTTTTTTTTCATTGAATATAGTTTAGCACCAGCTGCTAACATAAGAGCAATCACAACAAGCGCACACGGTGGTGCTAAAAAACAAGCTGTAGCACTTGCAATAGCGGCACCTGATGCCGCTTTCGCTCCAGTCTTTATAATCATTTTACCAACCTTTGATTTTCTAACGCCTTTTAATTTGGCTTCATTATCTTTATAATTAGTTGCACATATTCCATTAATAAAATCAGGTGTTTGTTCAGATGAACAACATAATGATTTCTTTAGGTGTGGTATGTATACTTCACCGCCTAAACATAAATCGTTGGTAAAATCTATTCCTTTTTCACATTTTTTAGTTATAAACGAAGGATTTTGTGCAACCTTATAATCTGCCCCCCCCTTATCTTTTGATGTTTTTTTATCTGTATCACAACATTTGTTAGGTAATTTTTTTACCCATTCAGGTATTCCAACTTGTGTAGTATCATCTGATTTAAAACAATAACTACCCAATTGCTGTTTATTAATAAGGTTTTTCTTTTGTAATGCTTTATATTCAGGACTATTCTCTGTCATATAAGAAAAATAACCATCTGCTTCCCATTCACCCCATCTTACACCTGCTGATTCTTTATTGCCTAAATTAAATGGTATATGTTTATTTACTTTTCTTTCTTTACCGTAGCTTTTTAAAAAATTCTTCTCTGCTATTGATCTTTTTATTGCACCTTCTTTTTGTCTATTTATAATCTTCATTTTCCATTCATCATCACTATAATCTGATTTGCTTGCCATATATAACTTTTTCTTCATTGTTGATTTAGCCCAAGAAAGCATACCTTTCTTTTCTCCTTTTCCTTTTTTCTTTCTACTTCTTCTTTTACGTATTTTTTTGTTTCTTTTTTGTTTAGTTTTTGGCATATTGTAATAATATATAATTAGATTATTATGTATTATATTAAATATTAACTACGACGTTTTTTCTTTTTTCGTGTTTTTCTTTTTCTCTTTTTTTTACGTGATTTTTTTCCACCCCTTTTTCTTCTACGTGATTTTTTTTTCTTTTTTCTAGTTCTCTTTCTTTTTCTCCTTTTCTTTTTACCGCCGAACCATCCTGCAAATAAACCGGATGAAGTAGCATTATCTTCCTTTTTCTCTTGTGGAGACAATGGATGTTTCAGTCCCTGTGATACAGGTGCTGGTGGATTATGTTGAGTTGGAGGTAATTTTGCTGAAATTGGCGCGTGGTCTGAATATGCTTTCCCTTCAATTTCTTTTGGATAATCATATGCAAAAGAATTTTCATTTGCTTGAGAATCCAATATAATATCGCCAAATCGTATTCTTCTTTCCTCTCTAGTTCTACCATTCTTCTTTCTTATTAAAGTTGTACAACAAGTTGGTTTATAATTTGAACCACCATTTAATTTTTTCCCCATTATTTTTATGTTTCGAATCCATTTATTATTTGCATCATTTGAATCAGTTGTTAATATTATTCTAGCCCCTTGTATTAAATCTTGATTATTCATCTTTTCAATTTCTCTATCTATTTTATTTGCTATTATCTCATCAGGTTTTCCTTCACCCTTTATATTATATCCCTGTGGCATATGTGCATTTATAAATAAAATATGAGAATCACTGCTTTTTTCATTTAATAAAACGATTAATACTGGTCTACCATCAGGACCCAAATCAAAATAATGTGCCTTTCCTACCTGTTCAAATTTATTTTTATTATATAAAGAACCTATTTCTATAGTTTTTTTTTGACCTTTTGGTAAATTCAGAGGTACGTGTCCTATTACTAATTTCATATTAGTTAATGATGGAATATATTGTTTTTGAGCATATACATCTTGTATTGCTTCACCATAATTATTTTTATCATATATTTTATGAACATACTCTTGCATACCTACTAAATCATAATTTCCTGATTTTATTATACTAAAAATATTTGTTCGGACTTCTTCAGGGTTTTTATTTGCATGAAATGATATTCCATCTTCACCATCTCCAAACTCACCTTCTTTATCTCTAGTTGCTAACATTTTATTTGTATAAGCTCGTTTGGATTGAAAGTCTGGTTGTTCGGTTCTTTTGGTTAAATTCCCTTTTTCATCAAAATCAAAATAATCCGCTTCACTTGCTATTGCAGTTGCTACTTCACCCCTTTCTTCATAAAAATTTATATCTTCATTCCATTTTGGTTTAGGTTCACTTGATTCCCAACTTGTATTATAAGATAATACCTTTATAGTTCCGCTCATATATATTATATAAATAATTTAAAAGAATTAACAATGTTTATAAAATGAATGAAAGTATTGTTAAATATTGGGGTGATTATGATTCAAGTGTAATATTTTGTGAAGATAAATATG
>CERI01117417.1_pt1 | contig 11923 bp, 8 predicted proteins | sample 350261 | NCBI WGS metagenome assembly CERI01 (sample SAMEA2620979, study PRJEB7988) | marine metagenome | isolation source: saline water (ENVO:00002010), including
ATACAGGGGCACCGGGATAAATAACCGGTTGTGTTTGTGGCTGGATAGGTTGTCCGTATTGGTTATAGGAAATACCGTAAGGGTCTCTATACATGGCTTGTTCCGCAAGAGAATAGGCACCTGAACCAGTATCGTGAGCGAGTCCGGCAGTTGTACTTACGGCCTGAGATGCAAGACCAGCAACAGAACCTACCGTCTTGTTTGCAACGCCAGTTACGTCGCCACTTACACCAGTGAAAATATTACTTACATCTTTACCTAAGCCGGTCAATGTACCTTCAATTCCACCTGTAACGTCGCCAACAGCCTTGCCCGCTGTGTCGAGTCCTTTATTAACAACGTTACCTGCTGTTCCAACTGTGCTACCAATAACATTACCCGCTGTTCCAACTGTGCTACCAACCAGATCACTAGCACTTTTTACAGTAGAATCAATGGTATTTCCTGCAGTTTTAACGGTGGTATTAAAACCACTTGTAACATCATCACCGAAGCTAGATGGACCACTATAAGGCTGGACCGTGTTTCCGTGACAATCGACCAATTGACCGGATGAGTTTACACTGACATTGCATCCGGACGATGAACCTCCTCCTCCTCCAGTGCTAGGACACATGGGACACACAGGTGGTACAATTTCCGTTTTCAAAATATAAGGACTGTCGTTTTCACAATCGCTATCACTGTCATCTTTAGGAGCACAGTAAGGACGTCCTGTATCGGGATTATGTGTACCACTTATTTCATATCCACTAGAACATGAGGATGATGGTGTTTTACCACCTGGAACGGAAGAGCCGGATGAAGAACCCGATGGAGAACTGGATGGATGAGACACACGAGCAGTTGTGGTAATTTCGTAGGATAATGACCCACTTGAACCATCAACAGCAGAAATAATAATGACAATGGCAGCGGTCTGTGAATTCAAGTTGATTTTAGTAGCCACAACAGCCGTATTATTTGTGGTATCGTTCTTTATAATGCTACTATTAACACTTTGAGAGCTATTCGCCATACTGTATCCTGAGGATGTCTTGATTAAAATTCCCTGATCGTGACTGAAAAATGCATTTTCACCTACTTGGTTTGCACTGGAACCATTTATTTGAACCTGGTTTTGAGAAGTAGTTGTTACACCAGTGCTTTTTGTCGTGGGTAAAGGAGAGCCATTTATCGAATCATCAATAATCGTGGTCTGGTTATTATCGCCGGTGAAATTGGAAATATATACATTTTCCATAACCGGTTTGGGTTGGGTGCCATTCAATACATAGACAACTGTATTTGTATCCCAAGTAACATTAATAATAGTTTTGTCAAATTGAGAATAAGACCATGCTACATTTGAGGATGCCATATTACCAATGGTTTGACTTGAAGTAAGAATTTGTGATTTTGCAGCACTCCACGTGGAAGATGTGTAGGATGTACTGCTACCATCGCGACGGACCACCGTGAAAGGAAGATTATCGGCATCTTGGCTCATTGAGTTGGAACCCATTGTGGTAACATTGACAAAATTTCCGTATTTAGGATCAAATAGAATAGCCCCTTCGGTGTCAGTGGAACTTTTGATTACTGCTAAAGAACGACTGTCATAGGGAGAAAATACTAACATATCAGCATCTTGAGTGGAACCGGAAGACATACCCTCCTTTATGGAATATCCAAGAAGCATAGAAATCACTAATATCACCACTAGTAAGAGAAACATCATTGTAGGAGTCAATTTTAAACCTTTCATGTATATTTTGATATATTCTATAGTTGGAAAATATTCCATTTAGAGGGTCCATTCGCGTCCTCCTTTATAAAATTGATTTTTCAAGACCATTCATTTATATTAAAAATGAGTGGTTTACAAACATATTACGATGAAGCAAATGCGATTGAAATTGGCATTGATGAAGCAGGTAGAGGTCCTCTATTCGGAAGACTTTATGTGGCAGCCGCAGTTTTACCTAAAACAGACGACTTCCAGCATGATCGGATGAAGGATTCCAAGAGGTTCCACTCAAAAAAGAAAATCAAGGAGGTGTCGGATTATATCAAGGAAAATGCGATTGCCTGGTCCATACAATATATTGAAGCTGATGTTATCGATTCCATCAATATACGACAAGCTGTATTTCGAGGAATGCACGAAGCGATTCGCGAAATTACTGCCAAAGTCGGCACCCAAAATACATTCCTTTTGGTCGACGGTAACGACTTCCGACCCTATTCGTATTTTGATGAACGGACGGAAACTTTACACACTTTACCTCATGAAACGATTGAAGGAGGTGACAACAAATACACCGCAATTGCAGCCGGTTCGATTTTGGCAAAAGTCGCACGAGACGAGTATATTACAGAATTATGTGCTAAATATCCGGAACTAAATGACAAATATGGTTTGGAGAAGAATCAAGGATATGGCACAAAGAAACATTTGGAAGGCATTTTAGAGCACGGAGTTACACAATGGCATCGAAAAACATATGGCAGATGTAAAGAGGCTAGATTACATCCGGTTGAAGAAGGGGGAAATCCCCCTGACCCCCCCCCCTTTGAGGAATGATTTTACACCCTTGAAGATTTAAAATGGAACGCTTTTAAGCGTGCCATAAAATCGTAAAGGGCAATGTTACCGATAAATGAATTAAAAAGGCAAACCCTGAAAGTGTTTGTCCCATTTTAAATCTTCATCGGTGTATATGGAAAGGGTGGGGAATCCCCTGAACCCTTCGAATAAAGGAGGTTTTTATGCAAAGTTCGATTTTGCAACACTAATGAAACGTGTATTGTGATTTAAAGTATATCCTATAATGAAATTTCCAGTGGGTTCATAATTGATTCCGATACAGGATTCGATTGGCTCCTTCTCAAAAGTATACATATGAGTATGTTTTTTATATGCGTAGGTTGATGCGTCTAATATAACGAAAAAATGGTAATGATAATCGACACTTTCATGAGAAACAATATGACATAAAAACCAATATTCATCTTCTACGCGGACACCGTGACAAGAACTATGAATATTTTGAAAGAAATGTGGAGTATGAACGATATGTGTTCCGACAAATTCATTATTTTCTATCTTACCTAAAGTAAGTGGATGCCATGCGCTAATAACTGGTAATGTATCATCGTTTATAGAAGGAGAAAATACCAAATCATGTCCGATATTAGAAGCAGGTAGAGTATTTTGAAGAATACCGGAATTGTATACTTTATGGGAAATTGGATTCATATATCCCATCTCTACTCGAATGTTTGAATCGGCTAGAGTGCGTCTCTTGCATGTGTATGCGATTCCTGAGGATAATGGAAATAACCGTAGATCGTCCATACCGGGTTGTAAGCCGTTTTCGGATGATGTATCATATATCAATTCATTACATGACATAGGGGTCCATTTGTCGGTGTGTGTAATATGGGATATAATGTTTCGTATTATTTGATTTTCATTAGTCTCGGAATTGATATACCGAATATTCAAGATATAATTGGTATCGTCTAGTTTACATATTGATGGTAAAGTCGGTTTAAATCCTTCAATGAAGGGAGTACATGCAGCAAAACAAGTAAATAATTCATGATGACTATCATTTGCCATTTTTATGAGAGATTTAGCATAGTATTTATAATTCGATATCACATTTTTGGAAATGGATTCAGGCAAATGAAGGTAATCCAATAAAGCCATGGACGTTTTAGCGACATCTGTTTTCTTGCACTTGCAATAATAAGCCAGAATGGAATATTCATAATCGAGTTTGTATACATAAATGTCGTTTTCCATAAATAGATGATTATGATCGGTATGTTTTTCTAACATTCGTTTTGCGAGTAAATAAAAAGAATACGCCAATTCATATTTTTCACATGTTCGATAATGATGGACGATTTGATACAAATTTTCAACGCGACACGGATGGACTTGATAACCTTCTAACCAATAATAAATCGCCTTGGGAAAATCCCGCAATAGATAATAACAATGACCGATTGCATAATAACTGTACCAAACCTCTTCAATCCAGTCTTTCGCATCAATTCTTTTGAGGTAGGTTTCAATGGCTTCATTTAACTGATTGTTGTTTTTATAACTATTTGCTAAATAAAATAGGTAACGCGAATTACCGGGATGTTCTTCCAAGCCCTTTTGTAATAATTTGATATCTCTAGAAAATTTATCGTGTTTTGAGCCTCCATCTCCAATATCTTGGATGAATACCTGATTTTTTAGTAATGGTTTAACATTTGCATCTTTAGGAAGAACTATGTATTCATGTGTGACACCCCAATAATGTAAATCCTCCGTTTTCTTGACAATACGTATATTTTGGTATTGTAATTCTTGAGTTCCTTGCATAACGTGAAATGCATCTGCTTTGAGTAAATGTCTCTTGAATGATTCGGGTGGAATCATTTCATTCACCGATAACATCATATCCGCATCGAGCAGAAGGATATAATCAACATTATTCATTTTCAAACATCTTTTTAAGGCAACTGTTCGGTTGTATCCAAAATCTCGGAATGGTTCGCTACAAATAACACCTTGTATGGATCGTGACGTAAAGAATTTCTCTATTTTATCAATGGTGTTATCCGTACTTCCGGTATCGCAAATGCAATAGGTATCGATATACGGTACAACAGATTCTAATAGCCGCTCGATAATTGAACTCTCGTTTTTCACAATCATATTTAGACATAGTCGTGGAATTTCACCCATTTGATTTATGGATAATGATGAAAAGAATATTTTATGTATTTATTCGGACAAGTATTTTTTGTGTAGCGAATATATACGAATCAATAAAATGTCACATACACGTTATCATGATGATGAAGTCCGTATTACGAAACAATTAGAGGAAATGACATACGCAGGTCGATATCAATTAGACACACCCGGTCAGGGTTCAGTGATGCCTTTTCAAGAAGATACCCACCTTCGTCTGCAGCAATTCGGTGCGAATTTACAGACCAATAGTATTCAATTGGAGAGCGATTTGATGGGACTTACACGTCCTCTACAGCGCGACAATATCGAAACCAACAATTATGTCGCAAATCAAGTAGAAACAAAGGAGATTACATTTCCCAACGCCCAACCTTTTGTAGAAGAAAGTCGTGCCAGTCATCCCGCATGGATGTATCGTGATTTAGAACATCCTATTTGGGAGACTCCTATATTAAACCCCCAAGCGAATTTGGAGAAGCCGTTTCATGACAATATTCAAACCCGTACCCTTGAAAAGGATAATTATCGTCCAAATTTGATACCGACCGACCGATCAGGAAAATAAGAATGTCGAATAAATAAACTTACACACGTAATTTCTTGTGTCTATTGTATATACCTTATTATATACAATGGAATTAGCGATACCTTTAGTAGCTTTAAGTGGCTTATATTTCATTTCCAAAGACAATAATGATAACGATGATGATGACAATCTAGAGGAAGGTTTCATGGGAAATAATGTCATGGAAGACAGATTACCCAACACGAACATTCCCAATGTTAATTATCCCAGAGAATTAACGGCGAATGATTTATCATTGAGCGATGCGGCCGTTGATATTACGACCAAGTTGTCAAATGATAATAAATACAGCGGTGGGGCGTATACGGATAAATACTACAATATATCGGATCCAAAAGATCTTTTGAATAATGAAAAATGGGCTTCCAGGACAGGAATGAAATATGCGACCCAAGAAGCTTCGCTCAATTCAAATGATTACACGTCACTCACGGGAGAAGTTGTGGGTAACGATTACTTTAGACATAATAACATGGTCCCTTTTGGTAAAAAAATTCACAGCCGTAAATTTGAACCGAATCAAAACGAGGGTCTGATGGATAATTATTTAGGCAGTGGTTCCCAAACCATTGATAAGAAGGAACAATCTCCTTTATTTGCACCCAACGAAAATTATCAATGGGCTCATGGTCTTCCTAACCAGAATGATTTCATGCAATCCCGAGTCAATCCTAGTTTAAAGATGGCGAATGTTGTACCTTTCAAACAGGAAAAGGTGGCACCTGGTTTAGGGTTAGGATATACGACCGAAGGAGTTGGTGGTTACAATTCAGGTATGCTGGAACGCGAATCATGGATGCCTAAGACGGTCGACGAATTACGCGTCAATAACCATCGCAAGGCATCTGGCGTCTCTATGATCGGTTTAGAAGGACCTGCTGCTTCCAATGTTAAACAGCGTGGTACTCTGGGAAAGATGGAAAAGAACGGACCCGAGAAGGAGTTTGCGGTGGGACCTAATCGCTACATGACAACGACCGGACTAGAGAAAGGTCCGACTCTTCGTCCTATTCAAGAAGACCGTTATACAAATCGTCCAGAGACAACGCAATCCTATTCGGGTATTGCTGGAGGCGATTCCAAGACGTCTTACGTTGAGGGAGAATATATGCCTTCTACGAATCAAGAATTAGGATCTGTACCAATTTCCGCGGCATCTGCAGTAGGAAAAGGTGGACCCAATGAAGCAGATTTCGGTTCCAAATCGCAACAAGCTTATAATAATGGGCGCACTGCAAACAAGCAACATGGATATTTCGGCATGATTGGAGGTGCTATTGGTTCAGTTGTTTCCCCTTTATTAGATGTGGTTCGTCCATCTCGCAAAGAGAATACCATTGGTACATTGCGTCCTTATCAAAATGCATCGACCACTGTACCTCAGTCTTATGTATTTAATCCGGCTGATCGTCCCAATACAACGACACGTGAAACCACTGAAAATGCGAAATTTCATCTCAACGCAGGTTCTTCGCAATTTGACAAGGGGGGATACACAGTGACACCCACACAACCTATACAAAATGCCCGTATGAACCAATCTGATTATTTTTATGCAGGTAACTCGAGCGCTGCTGATGGTTCGAAGGGTCTTCGTCCTTACGATGCCGAATATAATCAACGCAACAATGACATAAAATCTTCTACAATAGACGGGCGTTTAGTGTCGGGTAATATGTCATTGCTTAACAATCAGGTGAATATTGCTAGCGGTGACCGTGTGTGTAAGATGTCGCAAAATTACATGAATGGACCGTCCAATTCGCGTGGATCTGGTTTAGAGACAATGGGTCAATTGCAGGGAAAACAACAATTATATTCTGGTTTAGGTAATGATCGTGTAAATAATTTAGACATACCCAATATGTTGAATGGAAATCCGTATGCATTGAGTATCACCAAATAAAGGGAACCAAGGTTCCCTTTAAAACCCTCATTTTACGATGATTCTTTACGAACTATTATATAGAACGGGGAAGTGGTGGGGGGTATATCATATTAAAAATGGAATAGTATATTATATGCCATTTTTTCCAAATTTAGACCTGTTATTTATCCACATACCCAAAACAGGCGGTACAACAATAGAGAAATACTTGGGTATAACATCCAGGACAGAATTAAACGCTAGTACATTGTATTATCGTCACACATCAAATATAAATAACGAATTAACCGTTTTAAGGAAAGACTGGCGAAATCGTATCAATTTATTATTTGATGATGAAGTACGTAAACTGTTACAAGAGCGAAAAAATGCTAAAAATAAAACGGAAATAGAAGAGCGTCTTGTCAATATTAGAACAAATGTAAGAGAGCATATGGATCATATAAAAAAGAAACTTCCAGAATTTCAGTATTTCAGAAAAATAAGGACGGTTCGCGATAAAGGACATTCTTTACATCACTTTACGTGGAACGAGTTAGAGGAATATAAGGATTTCTTTTTTGATGAAAGACTACAAACAAAATTGTATGATAAAACATCCAATCAAACATGTAATATTTTGGCAAGTGTTCGAAATCCGTATGATCGTATTATATCTGAAATGTTTTTTACACGTCGCATTCGCACAGGTGCCTCAAAAGAAGAGGTATGTATGGCTATTAAATCCTATTTATCCGCAGATGGAACATTTGATAACCATAAAATTCCTCAATACGAGTTTATTGTGGATAAAAATGGTAAATTATTGGAAAATATTATGATTGTGAGACAAGAAACGTTGAATGAGGATATGGAACGCCTAGGATATCATAATTTTAAGAATATGCAATGTCAATTAACAAATAAAGCGTTTGATAATCAACAATATATAAATTTATTGAATAATGAAGCCATTAAATTAATTAATGAGTATTATAAAAAAGATTTTGAACTTTTTCAATATAATATGATTCTACCCATATAAAGGTGGCGGGAGGGTCCCATCCCTTCTTAAGAGAACAAGCGACTCATGACAATCGCTTCTCTAGATTCGGTGGGTGGGTGAAAGAGTTGCGTTAACATGACGTTATTTCTGAATCGCACCGTATATTCTTGTTGCGTCTGGTTTCGACCAATACGTCCGAGCGCCTGGATCGTTTTTTGCTGTGTCATTTCACCCAAATCTTTACCGACGAATCCGTGACAGAACTGATAATTGGTTCCGTAAATATAATCGGAGGATGCCAAAATCAGATATAGATGCTGTTGATAGGCGAGTTTCTTCATAATTTCAAGATATCGAGGATTCGCATTTTCTTCGCGTAGAAACATACCGATCCCCATGAGAAGGAGAACTTTTTGGACGTTTGTAACATCCAACATCATGATTTCCTTTACACTTTCATCATCGATGTTAGGCGAGAATGCGTTTTTAACAATAGACCCATTCGTCCAAACGTTTTGATGATTTGTAGTATTCGGAATATAACGGGAGTCTAAATTGGCAATTTCAATTTGTTGACGTAATGTGTCAAGTTGCTGATAAATCTTGCGAAATTCAGAACTATCATTGTCTCGGTTTAATTTCTTGTCGGTTTTTTTTCCCCCCTTCCCATTTTTCCCCATGGAAGCACCTGAGTCGACCGTTTCTAATTTACGCATCTTTTCTTCGACGTCATTTTCTAACAATGTGATTTTTTTCTGGACCACATTATTACGTTCAATGGTTTTCATGAGAGATTGTAGACTAAGATCGGGTATATTCGATTGTGAAACATAAAACTTCGCCATTAATTCGACGTCTTCAACCAAATAAATGGTGGGTCCATCGGTGAGTGTGTGTGCGTCGTTCGTTGTAATACGTACACCCTTTAAATTATCTGGTTTGGGAGCTGTTTCTTTAGACAACTTTTTCTTCCCACCTGCATCGAATTTCCCCGTTTGTGAGGAGCAAAGTTGTGAATGAATATCCATCCATTTTTCTTGACTAAGGACACCCAATAACTCCAAATAATATATTTTGAGACTATTCATAGTAATGGAAATGATTCCATGTTGGAAATAATGTTGCATATGAAAATCTGCAGGAATCGCTTCTGGAACTGCGTGAACCAATTGAATGAATTTAACCACTTCCACCAAATCAAAATATCGAAGAAGAGATTTATTGCGATTACAATGAGCGATACATGTTTGTAAATCTCCATAATCCTCATATAGTAAATGAGGAAGGACCGATTTCCCCTGACTATTGAGAAGGGAAATGGACTTGCGACAATCATAACTATTGATAGTCCGGATTTCTGCATTTGCAAATTTGCCGCGATAATTCGCCAAAACGTCTTCGATTTCGTCCTCCTTTGGTAAAGTAGCACAAGATAGGACAACTTTCGAGATTTTGTTTTCTCGCCAATTGTGTTGGATTTGTTCGTGTAGTTGATGGGTTTCGTAATCCATGCTAATGGTCGGTTCATCCCAATACGTAATGATGTCTTCGTCGGGTTTCTCTTTATCGGCGCTAAATGACAACATATATTCCATGGCAATAATATACGATTTGACATCACATATCATAATCTGTACTTTATCGCCGATGAGATTATTTACCTTTCCGATACCACCACTGCGCTTATTTCGTGTATAATCGGACGCTGCATAATAATGGAGACGAATATCCGACGCATCATCGCAACCAAATGCAATCGCAATACGTTTATCGACGGAAATTGCGGATTTTGCGAGAGCCAGACCAATATGTCTTGCCGCACAAATAAAGATTATGCGATGACCGTGAGATAATCCAACAGGAGTGAGTGTTTTTCCGGTACCTGTCGGTGCTGTATATAAAACGAGTTTTCCTTGACTTGGTTCGTTTGAAAATAATCTGAATATATCTTTTTGGTGGTTGAAGAGTTCTAGGTCAGCATACTTTAAAATGTGTGGGTTTTTCTCAATGAATTCGTATGATTTACTCAAAACATCCTGCATTGATAATGTGGATATTGTGGATGCAATCAAGTTATTGATGAAATTCAGAATGTACGTATTCACATTTAAGATTTGATTCTTAAGTATTTGCATGAGCGTATACAAATAGAATGCGTAATCGGATGTGTCTGCTTTTCTAGATTTCAACAATTCTTTGCAGAAATTCAGAAGAATATACTCGAATGTTTGGTGTTTGATGGTCTTCATCTTGGAATCAGTATTGTTAATTCTGATTATTTCTCCTTTTTTTAATGATTTTTGTTTTGCGGACACAGGATTCACATATTCGCCCAATATGGAATTATACGTTTTATGAAAATCGCGTATGATTTCTGCAAAATACGTGGTGTAAATATACTCGTGAATATTGGGAATTGAGCCCAATTTCATGGATGTCAATAGGGATTGCGTGTTATTAGAACGTATATCCGGATTGCTATATCCATTTGAAATGAGATCCAAAACCAGTTTTTCTGATTCGACTACGGGAATCTCCACATTGAGCCATTCGGCCTTGGTTAACTTCTTCTGAGATAGGTCCATTATTAATTCGTTACGAAAGATGAAATGGATATAAAAATATCGGCAGAATCAATTTTATCAATATACTATACATGAATCTTTTTCAAACACTTTTTCAATACATATTGGAAACAACAAAATATAGGAATATCGATGAATCTCATGGTGTATCTCATGCGATGAACGTATTAGTAAACGCATATGAATCGTTTCAAATAGAGGTAAAAAAACATCCACAATTAGAGAAACAAGAGAAGGTCATTTATATTGCAGCCGCTTTGCATGATATGTGCGATAAAAAATACATGGACGAAGATGAAGGAATCAGACAATTGAATTCGGTATTATACGATGATAGCGGTTCCAATACAATAACACCACGATATTATTTGGAGGAAGATGACGTAGAAGCAATCAAAACCATTATTCAAACCATGTCTTATTCCAAGGTGAAGGTGAATGGATTTCCGGATCTTGGAAAATATCAACAAGCCTATCACATAGTTAGAGAATCGGATTTACTTGCGGCATACGATTTTGATCGCGCTATGATTTATCATATGTATCAAAATGATAAAACCGTTGTAGATGCGTATGAAGATAGTGTAACACTTTTCAATGAACGAGTCCTTCGCCATGAAGAGGATGGTTTACTTACATTGGATTATTCCATACAGCAGCATTATGTACTTATGCCTCAATCGCATGCACGTATATCTCATTGGAAAACATTATTGAAAAAGGGTTTTTAATGGTGTAAAATCGATTGGGGTCGATAATGCAATAAATCGCGAATTTTACTTGTGGTTGTAAATTCTTGGCCGTATATATCTTGTAATAAAAGCCATTCGAACAAGCCACCGTGATACATGTATACTTGTGTAAAGCCGAGAGCAGTCAATTGTGTGTATTTTTCTTCTACCTTTGTATCGCAATTGTTTTTCCCGTAAATAATGATTATTTGATTATGATGATTGTTTTGGAGAAGTTTGTTTATCGTTTGTTCCTCATTTTCCATCAATAATGAACCAGAAATAAGACAGTTCTGTTGGCTAGATGGTAATGTATTTAATAATATGCATGTATCACGATGTTTTGTGGCATATAAAATATCTTCAAATCCGACTTTTTCTTCGGATTTTTTTGAAAACCAATT
>CERI01117564.1_pt1 | contig 11919 bp, 14 predicted proteins | sample 350261 | NCBI WGS metagenome assembly CERI01 (sample SAMEA2620979, study PRJEB7988) | marine metagenome | isolation source: saline water (ENVO:00002010), including
GATCCGCCATCAATAATTATGTATTCAATATTTTTATAAGATTGATTAATGATGCTTTTAATTGTTTTCTCCAAGTATTTCTCACCATTTAAAACAGAAGTGATAATTGTCACTAGTGGATATTCTGATTTATTCATAAAACATTTATCATAAAGAGTTCTATTACAATATTTTTTCCTTTAACAGCGTCTCTATTTTAACATTTTCATTGGTGTCTAGATCTAAAACCTCTAAATGTTTAATTAGTTGGGCTCTATCTTTTCCTCTTACGAAATTGAGCTTTCCTCTGAGGTCTCGAGATTCCTTTGCTTTTTGGATGTTAAATGTTTCGTTGGAATCAGTGATAAAATTCTCTACATACATTGCATATTCTTTTTTAATAAAAAATGCATCATTGCCTGCCTTGTTGCAACCAATATATTCATATCCTTTCTGTTTTCCTAATGAGATTAATGCATTAATAGAAGCTCCAAAATAAAGATTAGAGTGATGTTTTTCTGTTCGTATGAACTCTTCATCGTAAGGCACGGTTAATTTTTTTTTGTTACCAAATATCCAATTATATTCACAAATAACTATAACAGGTGAAATGCACTTAATTGCTTCCCATACATAATAATCATTTCCGTCTATATCTATACTTAGTAAACCAATGTCCTTACTATAATTATTTGAATCAATATACTCTTTTAAAACATTATCTATATTTTCTTTGTTTATGAAAATATTCTTTGCAATCAAATCATATTTCCAATAAAGATCACTGCTTCTAATATATTCAATATTTTTCGATGAACCATCTAAAACTAAGCCGGACCAATTATCATTTTCAAGTAAAAACCTTGTGTTTGCTTCTACATAGGTGTCGACACCAAATTCAATAAATATTTTATTTTTAATTGGAATTTTATTTATCAGGTATTGTATAATTACATCTTCCCCCATTGTGAAAAAACTTTAAACTCAGTATCTTGTATACTTGAATAAGAATCATCAATTCTATAATCTCTTATCAGTATATTTGCCGTTAGTTTTTTTAGATCATTAATATCTTCTTTTTCTGAGATCCTTAACAATTTTTTAATGAGCCTCTTAATCATATTTATTATTATCTTCGCAATTTATTAATTTATCATCTAAAACTTTTTTTACGGCGTCTATCGTTATCTCTTGAATATCATATAAGCTTGCAGAAGCTGAATTATGACTGATACTTTGAAATTTATCTAGGTTCTGGTCAATTGATGGATGAAAAATTGCATAATAACTCCCTTCTATGTTATTTGGGTATGGACTAAAGCGACCATAATTATTTCCGTTTGCGATTACGAATACATTATTCATGCCAACAGCCATAGCAAGATGCGGTGACGAGCTCTCATTAGAAATCATATAACAGGCATTTTTGATAACATATAAATAATCTACTAGCGATATCTGGCCAACTAAATCTTTAAAACTTTTGTGGTAATAGTTTTTAAATTTTTTTGCATCTTCGATATCATCTGTATCGCCACATAATACTATATCATATCCATATTTGTCATTTATAAACGACCCTACCTCAGCATACTTATCAATAGTCCACTTTCTCGAGCGAGAGCCTGCTCCAATAGATAAAATTATGTATTTTGTTGGTAATTCAAGGTTAATATATTTTCTTTTATGGCGTATATATGGTTTACTGATTTGCAATTCTTTTTGAATTAACGCTTCGAAGAAGTCTCTATTTCTATTAAATTCGAACATGAGTCTGTCATCTACATCAATAAGTGTATTATAGTATTTATTACTTATCTTTCTTTGCCACACTTTTATATTAGACAAATCTCCATGATTAGAAATTTTGGTTTTAGCATTAACAAGTTTAGAAATATTATCATCCAGAAAGTATTGTCTACTAAATGTAGGATTAACAATAATCTCATATGTGCTTGAAACTATTTCTCTGAGTTTTCTATACCTATAAATCAAATTTTTAGTAAACTTAGATGTGTCAATCCAAATAAAATTATCAATAAATTTATGATCCAGCTCTTCACTTAAACCCTTCCATGCACAGTTTCCCAACAAAGTAATAGAATAATCTCTATATTTTTGACTTTCCGCAAGTATCTGAATATAGTTTCTAAATAAAACATAATCTCCTATTCCATCAAGACGTATCAATAGAAGTGTCTTAGGCCTCATCTCCTTCTTGGGTCTTAAATTAAATTCAAAGAATTTATATACAACTAGCTTTATCAAATCTTTTATTAATGTTTTCATATTATATTTATTTTTATCTTGCTAATGATTAGCTTAACTTTATTAAAAATTCTTTTTAATAGAGGCTTCTTCAACGATTTATAGAATTTTTTTACCTCATTGACGGCAATAACATTTTCCTTAACTTTTGTACTAACAATTAGTTCTTTAGTTACAGACAGCTTAGTTGTGAAAGAATCAGTTGCCTGGCAATTTTCTCCTGACCCATCATTTCCAATATTTATCACTAATGAATTTGATGGATTAAGACACAGCCCCTTGTTTCTTATAATAGATAGATACCAAAAAATAGCCCAAGTATCTATTCTCTTTTCCTTATTGCGAATAACTTGTGACCATGAAGTATCTGTATTATCTAGATTTATATAGTCTATTTGTTCTTTTGAAAATTCATTTATTACTTTGTCAATATTTTTTTCATAGTGTCTCCATCTGTCCGACCATGTGCTCCATCCCCAGCAATTCATAAAACGCCACAAGAAAACATCCTCAAGATCTGAAGTGTCTATAGGGTAATTCCAGCCGCTTATATGCCAAACTTTTTTTTGATCTGCATATAATTTTAAACTGTCATTCATATACTTCAAAAAATATGGGCTTGTAACCAAGTCATCTTCCATGACAATTACCTTGCCGTATTCATTGACTAGACTTGTGACTCCATCAATTATATTTTTTGCAAGCCCCCAATTTGACTTTCTTTCATTAATTATAACTCTTTTAAAACCATTAACGTTTTTTAAGAGCTCCCTAACTTGATACACGCCACTATCATCGTCATTACATTTCCCTGAATCAGAATAAATATAGAGCATACTTTCATCAGCTAGATAATTTTTCTTTAATGATTCTATTGTTCTCCTAGTATGGCTAGGTCTGTTATAGACAAATAAAACTATTGGAGCTAATTGATTTTTGTTATTCACTTTTCTAAATAAATAATATTTAAGTTACTTAATCATCTAATGATTTAATAAATTATACAATGTTAATTTTATGAATATTGAAAATGGAGACTTTTGCTAAAAATTATATTTAATATTATTTATGTATGGATCGGATATGTTTCGACTAATATAATCATCTGAATATAACCAAGCTGCGAAACTGTCTACATCGGAATTTATCCAGATAAACATATGGCTTTTAATATCGTCCTCGTAAATTTCTTTTGATTCTTCTCCATATAATAATGTAGGGATATTAAATAAACTGGCCTCGTAACAGCAAGAGCTATAAGCAGTAACATGATGAGTAGCATATTTGAAAATATCATATAAATTACTTGAGCCATTATCTATAGTGTATAGTTCTTCATTTATAGATCGCAAACTCTCCTTACAAGAGGCATATCCGTCTTTATCATTGGGATGAAGCCTGAATATAAATTCTATATCTTCAGTATCACAATTTGATAAAAATTTTATAATAAAGTCTGGTAGTCTTTTAATGTTGCTACCCTGAGGTGACTGTAATGTAACTAATACCTTTATTTTTTTATTTTTTGCTTCATAGCTACATGAAGATATATTTTTCTTGTAATAGTCTACCCATGGATAACCTCCAACAAATGGAAGATGTATTTTCCTGTTTGGAGAACTTGCTAGAATATGATCGCAGCTTGGTTTCCCCCAGCACCAAAATTTATCTGGCATGAGAGAATATCCAGATTCAGGAATTACAGTCCAACCACTATACATTGCCTGATACTTTCCTTGTTTACCATGTTGAATATCAATTGTTTTTATACCAAGCTGTCTGGCTGCAGCGCATATACCCATCGTTTCAGTTGTGTACCAACATGTTAGATATATCTCTTTTAGATTTTTATGTTTTAACAGTAATTTTTTTGCTGATCTGAACCATTGTGAAAAAGAACTGAGATCTTGTCTATACATTAATTGTAACTCAACGTTATCAATTTTTAACGCTCCAGCAATTTTATTAAGAGTATTAATTTGGTTTTTTTTAATACTAATAATGTGAAGCGATGGTATATTTAGCATTTGATAGTAATCATTAACCATTTTTTTTTCTTTTGGTATATTCCGAAAATAATATTTAGATATATTTCTAATATTGCATGACTGAATTATAGGGTCCACTATCCTATCGATATACTTTTCAGTTTCTATTTTTTGCAAGTACTCTGGACGAGAGAAAAATATTTTTTCGCTATATTGATTAATTTTAGTTTTTTTAATTAAAGATAGTAAAAATGATTTGTTTATTCCAAATATATTTTTAAATTTTTTTACATTTTTTTTGCTAGTCGCTATATCGATACTTATTAGTTTAAACCAAAGTATTTTTCTCAGAAGTGGCCAGGTAATTAACCCTTGCCATCTAATAGATGAAGTATCAAATGAATTTTCTATATCGATAATTAATTGTAATGCTTCAGAAGTTTTCATTTATGTACTAAATTATTTTTTCTAAAGCAATCTTTATTTTATTAAATGTTAGAACTGCCCTATTATAATCCTCACTTGACAGGGAAGGATGTGGAAATCTCTCATAGCGCTTTCCGTATCCGAAAAATTCTAAAGCTGCCTTGTGAGAAATGTGCCATCCATATCTATTTACAACATCATTGAAAAAAGGTTTTTCTATATTTTCAATATAATAATTTATAGTATCAGTCTGATTTCTCATTATGGCAGAATAAATTAAATCGATCACTTTAGGACAAAACATGGTTGATCCGTTTAACCAAGTAGTTAAACCCTTAGTTATGAATTTTAATACTCTACTTTTCCCTCCACCGGCTAGTATGCAGGCAACATTATTTTTTTTACATTCTTCGAGAACAATATTTGTAATTTTATCATCTTTTGAATCCTCTTTAACGCCAATCAAACCTTCTAGTTGAAGAACTTGACGAAGTAAATGATCTGGCCAGTTGATTAGCTCTCCATTAAAACCAGATACGAGTTTCATCTCATGAAGAACTACACTTAATCCAAGTTTAGTTGGTATTTTCAAAAATTCTATTATGGGTTTATCTATATTGAAATATCTTTCAGGATATAACATTGAGATACCAGCTGGTGAATATTTTAGAATTTCCTCTAAATATGAATATAACCTTTTTTTGTCAAATATGTATGGATGTCCTACGTAACAAGTCAAATTATTTTCTTTGGACAATTGAATAATTCTTATATTAAGATCCAATAGTTCATTGTCATCCAACATTTTATAACGTGTATTATAAGCCATACTATATACAGCAGATATATGCTTCAGTGATCCTAGATCACTCATATATCGAATAAGAGTCTCGTAATCTATTGATTCATCACTGTTGAAAAACAATGGTAAGCTTACGGTTAAGCCGGGATAATTTTTATCTTCCATTATATTTTTCCTTTTTTGATAAAATATGCTCACATATTACAAAATCTAACTCTGTATCAATATCAATTGAGTCCTCACAATTCATTAAATAAGCACTAGCATCTATATAAAGTGTTTTTTTATCAATATTATCTGCATGTTGAAGGTATATAGCTCCATTTGGACGATAAGATTTTTGAATATCTTGCGATCGAGTATTACCTGATATCATCGGGGAATCATCCATCATAGGTATCCAGTTTAAATTGTCATTATCAATAGAGAATGCAAACTGTGCAGGAAAATCATATTCATTAGCAGAAAAGACTGGTTTTTTCTCAATATTCCAATAATCCAACAATCCTCGAACAATATCATGATTGCGCAGTGGGCACGTAGGAAGACATAGCATGTACCACTGTGTATCAACAAGACCTTTTTTTATTAATCTTTTAAGTTCATCATAAACCTTTGAGTGATCTGTGGCGTATTCTGATGGTCGATATTCATAGATTAACTTATCATCATATTCTGCTTTAACTAGATTTATGTACTCTCTTGAATCAGTTGTAAATATTATGCTTGAAATTTCAGGATGGTTCAAAACAGAATCGATCGTATGAAAAATTAATGGCTTATCACAAAGCAATTTTATATTTTTATCAGGTAATCTTTTTGATCCTGATCTCGCGGGTATTATTGCAGTTATCATTGAGTTATCTCCTGTCAAACTTTTGTAATAATGATATAGATCTACCTGTAAAAATCATCTTATTTAATCATCTCTACATAAAGTGACATTTGAGGTGCTGTTTTATCAAAATCATCCCCACTCATTACCTCGGAGACTGAACCTCGCCATTTGCTTCTAATAATATTTTTAAACCCAGCCTTTATTCCAAGGGCTTGTAATCTATCAAAATCCCAATTATTAATGTGGTCTCCTGGATGCTCTTCCCGAAACTGAAGACCCGTTTTCAATTTTTCTACCAAGTCATTATAATTGAGGGCTTTTACTGATTCATGATCCATCGCTTTTTCTTTAATACGATTATTATAAAATCTCATTCGTGGTGTCGATAACTCTCTTAATAAGAAGTCATGTTGAGTACAACTACTCCAATCAGTAGTGTATCGCTCTAACCTGGATAAGCTTGGGATCCTCCATTTCCAATACTCGTTTTCAAATTGGCTAACAGCATATAAAAACTCTGAATCAGGGCAAGCAATACGTAAAACTCCCCCCTTATCAAGAACTCTAAAAGATTCAAGTATAAAATTTTCAACTGCATCATTTTCAATGTGTTCTATTGCATGCGATATGTAAATATTACTTACTGAATTGTCTAAATATGGTATCTTGTCTTTTCTTAAGTCATATTCAATCCGAGTTTCAAGAAATTCTTGTTTAGATTTGTAATAGTGTTCTGTGTATAAATCTAGAGATTTGAATCCAGGAATGACATAGTTTCCTGCAGCTATATTTAGATTTATTTTTTTTTTATCAAGTCTTCTACTAGTATTAATTTTTTTTATAATTAATTTATAGCCTAGATATTTAAAAATTATCTCTAGATATTTTTTTACGAAACCCTTAAATTCTTTTTTCATATAATGTTTTTAATTCACCAGGTTGTTCGGCCGCCATCAATAGGAATTACCGCACCATTTAGATAGCTAGAGGCACTACTCAATAACCAAATTATTGTTCCTTGGTACTCATTACAATTTGCCATTCTTCCCATGGGAATTCTTTGATTAATTTTTTTCAAAAAATTCTCTGGTTGGCCATTATTTACACCCCCAGGGCATATCGCATTGCAACGGACATTTTTGTGGGCCCAGTAGGTCGCTAAGTATCTTGTCAAACCAATTATTCCAGTTTTTATTACGGAATAAGTCACAGGTTTAACGGCTTGTTTTTCATCATCTATCCCTTTCTCACTATATAGTCTTTGGTCAGGACCTATTAATCCTAGGTCAGATGAGATATTAATAATACTCCCGCCATTTGGATTATTATTTATTTCATAACCATAGTGTTTCGCACACAGAAATGCTCCAGTCAAACCCACTGCGATATCTTTATTCCATTCTTCAAGAGGAAAGTTTTCAAGTCTGGAAAAATTTTCCACGGAGTTACTCTCAACTTTTGGATTTTTAGCAGCATTATTTATTAATCCATCTACTTTACCAAAGAGCTTAATTAATGATGCGGAGTTTTCTATTATTTGCTCTTCGTCGGTTATATCAACAACAAAACCAACAGAACTGATGTTATATTTTTTTTCGAGTTTTGACGATAATCTATCAACTTTGTCTTTTGATAGATCTAATAAAACTGGGGTTCCCCCAAACGCCGCAACTGCTTCAGCATGCTTTTCACCAAGTAACCCAGTTGCTCCAGTTATTACAATAACTTTATTTTTTAAATCGAATAATGTGTCTAAACTATTTTTCATAATTAGAAAATACCTATAGTTTGACCACCATCAATCACTAAGACTGATCCAGTAATAAAATTTGCTCTTGCCGAACATAAAAAAGCTGCAGCGCTAGCAATTTCCTCAGGAGTCCCAAACCTATTCATAGGAACTGTATTCTCAATCAAAGATTTGATTCGATCAGGATCAGATTGCATTTTTTTATCCCAAGTACTTCCTGGAAAATTTATATTTCCCGGTGCGATTACATTCACACGAATGTCAGATGCTAATTTTCTGGCTATATTTTTTGAAAAAGCTATAACTGCTGATTTAGCAGTAGAATAGCTTACTGGTGCACCAAACGCTTCTAATCCAGCAATTGATGATATAAAAAGTATATTACCTTTTGATCTTTTTAAAGCGTCAGTAAAAATACGTGTCGTTTGAAGTGCTGTCTCAAAATTGCTGTTCCAGGATTCTAACCAATCTTTTTCCGTTTGTATTGGATCTAGTGTACTTTGTCCATTACCTGCATTGGCTATTACAATATCTATTCTACCCCATTTATCAATTAATAAATCTCTTAAGTTCTCTAATGATCTGGTGCTAGAGCAGTCACATATACTATGAATGCACCTATCCTTGCCATATTCAGACTTTAGTTCATTTGCAAGTATGGATAAGTTCTTTTCACCTCTGGCAACAATAGCTATATCTGCTCCCTCTTCAAGAAATGTTCTAGCTATTGATGAGCCTATTCCTCTAGATGATCCAGTAATAAGAACTTTTTTTGCTGACAAATACAAATCCATATTAAATACCTTTTGCCGTCCAACCACCGTCAACAATAATATCTGTACCAGTAATGTATGATGATGCATCTGATGCTAAAAATATAGCAGCGGCACTTATATCTTCAACTGTGCCCCAACGTTTTATCATCATTCGGTCTATTCTTTGTTGATTTAAGGCTGAGTCAGAAAAGCTCTTTTCTGTCATATCAGTTCGAATATAACCAGGTGCAATATTATTTACTCTTATTTCTTTAGCAGATAAGTCTTCTGCGAGAGCCTTAGTTAATGATCTCAATCCACCTTTACTTGAGACATATCCTGGATTATCTGGAAAGGCTAAAAAAGATCCTATGCTAGTAACATTAATAATTGATCCACCATCTGACATAAATTCTGAAGCTATTTCACAGCACTTATATGTGGAAATCAAATTTACATCAAGAGTCTTTGAGAAAAGCTCAAATTTTGATATTGAATTATCTGTTGGTAAACTAATGCCAGCTGCATTAACTAAAATATCAATCCCTTTATATGAATCATATGTTTGCATGCATATCTCTCTAAATTTAATATCATCATTAATATCACATTGTTTGTAGAAATTTTGAAGTTCTGGATGATTAGATTCCATAGATCTAGACATACATACAATATTCGCATTAGCTTTTAGAAAAGATTTAGAAATCTGAGCACCTATACCGCGTGATCCACCAGTTATAATAGCAGTTTTCCCTTCTAATGAAAAAAGAGTGTTAATGTAGTTATCCATAAAGTTTACTTTTATTGAGTATCATAAAATTCATTTATTTGTTTTTTTATCCATTTAAATTGTGTTTTAAAAATGTTTACACCATCATCATCCCTATAAGCTTGCATAATAAAGGGATTTTTATAATTGAATTCTGTGAGCTTTTTAAAAAATTTTTTAAAATCTGCATTTCCTTGACCTAAAACCACAGGTCCGCCATTGAGTTCTCGGTCTTTTATATGAATATCTGTAATGCGAGTTCCATAAGCATCAAGCTCTTCAATCGGATCATATCCAAGTGATGCACTATTGCCTATATCATAATTAACTGTTACACGTTCTGACTGAAAATGATGTAGCAATGATAAATAAGTCTCTGGCTCAAGGTCTGTCTCAAGAGAGAGGTTTATTTTATACTCCTCAGCTATTTTGATAACTGGAGACATGTTCTTAACAAATCTGTCTCGATCTTGCAAACTATGTAATGAAGAGTTGTCTACGCATGGAATAACAATATCTGTTACTCCTAAGATATTTGCACTATCAAGTAATCTCATGATAATTTTTTGACTCTTAAAAACTATTTCATCATTTTTAGAGTGCAACGGAGCATGCATGAAATAATCAGCACAAATTGATTGTATGGAGACACCCGTAGATTTAATAACTTTTTTAATTTCATCAAGTCCATGTTCTTTTAGTAGAGGGTTTTCATTAGCTTCATTGAAGTCCAAAATAAATTCAATGAGGTCAAGACCACATTCACGTGCAACCTCAAATTCTCTCTGCCACATACCAATAGGAAATGCTTGATATCTTCCTTCAACTTTAGGTACTAGCCTACCTTGCATAACACCATATTTATTTGTCATGACCTAACATTTCCAATCTAGATGTTCTCGTAGCTTTTCCGCTATAGGTTTTTCTTCTTCATAAACTCTCTTCACACCATCACCTAGAGCCTCTTCAATTTTTCTAACAGTTCCTATTAATTGTTTAAAGTACATCGGCTCTACCGATGCAGATTGATCTGATCCATACATAGTTCTATCCATAGTAATATGCCTTTCTATAGAAGTTGCGCCCATAGCAGCGGCGGCAAATGAAACTGAGAGATTAACTTCATGTCCGCTATATCCAACATTACAATTAAATTTCTCTCTAAGTGTATGAATCATTTTTAGGTTTGCATCCTCATTCTTCATAGGATAAGTAGAGACGCAATGCATTAACTCAAATGAACATTTAGCCTTATTAAAAATATCTACCGCAGTCTGTATATCATCATATGTGGTCATACCTGTTGAAATAAAAGTATGTTTCCCCTCGCTAGCTATTTCCTCTAATAATTCTTTATAAACAATCATAGCCGAGGCGACCTTATTATATTTTGAGTTGAATTGACGTAAAAACTTTTGCGATTCTAAATCCCATGCACTTGCGAACCAATCTATAGATTTGGATTTACAATAATCCTCAATTTCTTGATATTGATCTGCATTGAACTCTAATCCGCTCTTTTGATCTCTTTGAGTCGTACCCCACGGGCTCTCCCTAGGTGAATCTAGAAATTCTTGAGTATAAACTTTATCTATATCACGTTTTTGAAATTTAACACAATCTGCTCCTGAATCGACTGCAACATCTATAAGATTTTTACATATTGACATATCCCCATTATGGTTTATCCCAATCTCAGCGATAATAATAATTGACATAATTGTACCCCTAACTGTTGAACAAAATTTGAATAAAGTCTATCTTAAATACATCTTCTAGTAAATTCCTAATGACTCCATCGCCACCTTTCACCTTTAGGATGAATGTCGATATTCTTTTAATTTTATGGTGACTGTTTGCAGGACATGCAGAGAATCCGCAAGCCTTCATTACGTTATAGTCATTTAAATCATTACCTACATAAAATGTCTTTTCTAAATCAAAGTCATTATCATTAGCAAGCTTCTTGATAGCTATGGTTTTGTTTTTTACTCCTTGTATCGCTAGGACCTTCAATTTATCCGCTCTCTTTCTTACTACAGGATTAGTTTCTGATGAGAGAATGAAAGACTTTTTATTAAGTTTATTTAAAACGTCGAAAGCTAAACCATCAGCTCGATTACAACAGACACTCTCAGTACCGCTATCATCTACATACACTAAATTATTTGTCATGACGCCGTCAAAATCAAAAACAAATGCTTCAATACTGTTTATAGATATTTTCATTTTATCACTACACTGTAACTAAAATTACATACTAACATACCTACATATATTAGATATTTTTTTATTATCTGGTTAATTAAGTAGTAATATCAATGTTCAATATGTCTTTTTAAAA
>CERI01041902.1_pt1 | contig 11910 bp, 7 predicted proteins | sample 350261 | NCBI WGS metagenome assembly CERI01 (sample SAMEA2620979, study PRJEB7988) | marine metagenome | isolation source: saline water (ENVO:00002010), including
TTGGACTTCTGGTAACTGGTTGTTTCATGGTGAATGCATACAGCTATTGCTGTATGCGTGGTACATCTAAAATGTACCTTCTGCTCTACTATATTATACAAGTATTATGTTTAGGAGAATTCTTTCAACTAGTTATTCCCTTCCAGGCAGTATTAGTAACAGCATCGCGGGGTTGTAAGCCACATAATCATAAAAATTAATGGTATAAATAGTTTTGGGTCAATTTGTCCATATGATGTTTTATAAAAACGCATTAAAGTATAGTTACCTAAAAAAAAGATTGATTCTCCGATAGATATAGGATATTTAATTATATATTTTAATTATATAATTAAATGATAAAATAAGGTTATTTTCTCGTTTTTTTTTACTATGTATTAATAAGGACAGTTCTTAATTATTTATCATAATGCCCTTTATTTATCAATTAAAAAGAACATCTAAAGGGACAGTTGAAAGAATTTTAATTGACACACATAACATACAAAATGATACTAATATACAAAATGAAAGCGAAGATACACAACAACCACATCCACCATGTCGAATTTGGATACCTAATAAATATCAAAAAATAAAATGTGATAAAAAGGATGGTGATAAGACTCAATATTATTGTGCTATATGCCATGAGAATATGAAAGAAGGTGAATATTACAGGGAATTAAATTGTGGCCATTCATTTCATAAAAAGTGTATTGACAAGTGGTTAGTTATTGATGCAGATTGTGCATGTCCATTATGTCGTCAAGTACAAGATTCATTGATTGTATAATTATAATCTAATTTGAATTTCTTCTGGAGTTTCAATGTATTCTGGACGTGTATATATTTCAGATATTTTTAATACTTTTTGCATTTTTTTGCGTTCATCGGGGAAACAACAATTTCGTAAAAAATCAAATAGTTGTGTTAATATGTTCATTTTATATTTATTCTATTATTAAACTTGATTTTACTTTATTTCATTTTTTTATACGATTAATTAATGGTATTTTTGTATGTATTAATGATATATGAAAAAATTACCTTATGATATATTTAGTGAATTAGAGGAATACATACCACTTGAATCTTCTCTTATTTCTTTATTAAATAAAAGTATGTGGGAATTATTAAGATATACTCCATTATGGTATAGAAGTATTCAACGTTGTTATTTTGGGATTGAACCTACTGATTTAAAAAATAATTATAATGAAAAAGATCCTGATTTATTTAATTGGCGTATGGCACAATTATGTAGTATAGATGAACATAAGTGGGTTGGTATTTATTGGTGTACTCGTTACTGTACACGGTGTACTGCCATTTTAAGACCTGATGGGAAATTAGAGCATTTTTTATGTATTAAAGCACCTCAAAAAGTATTGCATTGGAGAAAGATGGGTAAACCAGAACTAATTACAACGACTCATTTACCAGCTGGTCCTTATATTTAATAATTTATGAATGACTTCCCGTCCTTTAGGGAGGGGTATTTCGCCACGTATTCATAAAAAAATTGAATTAATTTTAGTTATTTTATATTTATAAAAAAGTTAAGGTATTACCATTTACAACAAGAATAAGTGCAAATGATGCACTCGGCTGGAGAGTATATATGTGATATCGAAGGACAGCTAAATATCCTTCGTAAATTAATCGAAGGGAAAACATATGTTACCAAACAAGATTTGTTAGAGCTGCAAATAAGATTTGAAAATCCTGAGGATTTCCATGATTGGTTCGATAAAGTAAATGGAAAAGACAAAAATGCTCCACCGGACTGTATTGATGTCAAATCTGTAGAATCGATTCTCCAGTCTCCTAGAAAATTATCTGGGATTATCCATGCATTCCAAGTCGGACAGTTTCTATATAGTTTGGAGTACAAGACAAGTAAAAAAGATTTAGATAAAGAATATCAATTCTGTTTAAAATTACTGCGGAAGAAATTCCGCACATATGGTTGTAATACGTGCCACGATAACCGCAAAGCTGTAGGAACTCAGTTTGACATAAATGGACCTGTATTATCCAGTGTGGCATTTGAAAACAACCCTTATCGTGAGGGTGTTTTTATAATGGAATTGCCCGATGTAAATGGAGTAAAGATGTGTGAAATTAAAAACGTTGACGATAATTCTAAACAAAGTTGCCCGCTGTCACAAGTCTATCCAAAAGAAGAGGAACTAAATATGGGTATGAATCCGACCTATATTTCTGAAGATTGTAAGGTTATAATCTATGAAAAACCTATATCTTTTGATGATATGGAGATACGTCGTCTTCTTGAAAAGTTGCGACTGGTTGGAAACCCCAGTGTGAAGCTTGTTTCTAAAAACACTAATACCGGAAACGGTGAAGACAATTTATATGTTCCTGAAACTGTTTACCGTGACGGACGACTTATATTTAGTATTACACGTGCATACCATTATGAATGGGGTATTTGTCAAAACCCATTCTGTGAGTGTAAAGATTGGGATCTAACTACGAGTTGTGATCATCCAGAAGAATACATGTTGCATAAGATGATGCAACTTTTTAATTGCAACATTCCATCGGGATCAGTTGTAAATACGATGAAACTAATTGTGGACTGTTGTGAAGAACTTGATAAAGTCAATTCTAATGATGATTACAAGTTATTATATGACAAATTAGATAGATTTCTTAAGTCTCGGTTTAATCAAGAAACAAGAGGTGTTTCTATCAAGACTGCTCATGATGTTGAGGAACATTTTGGAAAAACTCATTATAGCTGTTATATTCATTGGGAAAGCAAAAAGGTTGATATTGATCTCCATGCTTTTTATGTAGAGGATGGCAATGTTTATCATATCGGGTACCAGCAAAAGGTATTCTGCATTAAATGTAAAATCCATGGCTGCAAGATATGTGGTCCAGAAAATTTGATTAGCCTTCAGATTGATAAACAGAGTGGACCAGCAGATGAAATTGTAACATGGCCAAAACAGATGCAGCCTGGAAGTCAAATACTGTTTGCCGTGCATCTTTACAGTGGCTCTGATACTACAACAGTTACAGGAAAGATAAATGATGGTACTACTTACAAAGTAATGCAGGAACAAGTCTTTACGGTAGCTAATAAAGGCAGATATCAAGCGTGTTATTTTGATTTGTCAGGAGATGGTAGTAAATCTCCCTTTTCAATATGTAGTTTAGACGAAATAAAAGATTTGGCAAAAAGAGGGCTAGGTGTTATACCATGCCACAACCCGATTCCAACAGACGTAAGTTTTGGTGAATTTAGCCAAGAAACACGCGATGAAGTCCTCCGTGTTCAAGGACTTTTAGATATAAAAATAAATTGCTGTGAGATACCGCCAGAATATTGTGTTTGGAAAGATGGCAAATTCCAAACAAAAGACCATAAACAACTGCAGGTCATGGAACAATTCAAAGGAGCGGATGAAGTATATGCCAATCGGCATCGTAATATTAGCGCTACTTTTCCAGTCGAAATTGATGGAAAAATAGTCTATTTATCATACCCGTCAGATCCTACCGAGCCACTAGAGGCTACTGAACGCTGCCCTCAGCCCGGAAACGGTTTAGAGCGCGCCGGTGGTTCTTTTACTAATGAGGATTTTGGTCATTGTATTGATTTCACAGGATCACGAGGCGGAGAGCTTATGAAAATCAATGCAATTTTCAAACTACCAAACGGTTCGTATATATTTGAACCAAAATTAAATACAAATAAATTGCCGAAACCGATTGGCGACAATTACAACATGGAAGATGTGAAATTAAAGCCACATATTTTGGCGAAATTACATAATGATAAAGTAAATAACAAAATAATACGGCAAGCATGGGCATCGCATGTATGGAACATAAATGGAATTCCGACAACTGTTTGCTTTGTTCTTCAACCTACCTGGAAACATCAGTTCGTAACTGCAGATTCTAGTGTTATTGAGTTCGAAACCCCGAATCAAGGGTTATCACTAAATGATGTATATCCGCTTGATTGGCGTGACATGGATACTGCTAATGATGCAATGACGGAAGCTATGAGTGTAGACCGTGGTCCTCTTTTTATTAAAACTAAAAACGCTGTGGAAAAATATGGTAAAATATTAGAGAACTACCAGCATCCTACATACCAAAGAGATACAGTATGTGTTGGACCAGTAACTCAATTCATCCAAGATATCTGTAAAACAAAACAGAATGAAGATGAAGATGAAGAATCTAAGGACGACGAATCAAAGATAGATATTACATCTCGTCCTCAAAATAAAAAAGAAATGTTAAAATTTATTGATGATCTAATTGCAGTTGATTCTGTTAACTCCTATGGTGCAGGTGCAGGTTCAGGTGCAGGTTCAGGTGCATCTAAGGTAAACGATATGTGGGGAAATGATAATGAGATTTTAGAATATATTAAAAACTTCAAAAATCTACAGTCACCTAATGTGGAACAAATAAACCAGTTTCGCACACAAATGGTTACACGCGGCCTTATTCCACTTCAGATCCGTCTTCAACAGGAAGAACAAAGGCATGTTTTAGCTGCTCGTATTGCCCGTAAGAAATATCGGGAACAGGAAGAGACAAAAGCAGCAGAACAGCGTGTTGCCGTTGCAGCAGCTAATCAAACATACCATTTACAAAAACAAAATAAAACTTTAAGTGACATTAACCAAAATTTGCAAGGCCAGTTGACAGAAGCGAAATGCGAGAGAAACGGGGCTGGAGAGAATTGTGTAATATGTCGTGTTAAACCAGTTAATGTTGTGTTTAAGCCATGCACACATGCATGTGCATGTTCTGAATGTGCAATACAAATTAAAGAAATAAATAATAAATGTCCATTATGTCGCAGTCATATTGTAGAAAATGTGACCTTTTACCCAGGCGGGACTGAGTGAAATAATTTAATCATAATATATATTTTTTAAATTTGTTGAATGTTGACTATTATTTAGTATTCCTCTAAAATTCCATATATCTTTTAATGACGGAGGTTGGATATTACCATCTTCATCAGTTGCTCTGCATTGAATATGATTAAAATTTTGTTTAAGAGTAATATCCCAGAAAGTCCATGCCCATGCAAAACCTGATTGTTGATTATTGCCTTGGTTCAAATTAGCGTTATGCCATGTTTTTCCGTTATCAATAGATACTTCGACATTTTTGATACGTTTGCCACCACCGCTCCAAGCAATACCATGTATGTGTTTATTTTTATGTCCACAAATTATTGATTGTACAGGCATTTCATATACAGGAGGTATGTGTTTTAATTTTTTTGCGTCTTTGGCATTTTTAATATAAGGAGGATATACTCGATAAGCAGGTCCTCGTTGCCAAGTACTTTTAGCTACTTCATCTGAAATATAAATATTATTCAACCATTTAACGCTTCGTGCGCCAATTATTCCAGGTACAATTAATCTTAAAGGTCTACCATGATCTGGTAAAATATCTTTATCATTGGCAGAATATGCTAAAAGAACTTGTTTTGATTCATCTAAAGCGTATTCTATTGGTAATGATGCATCAAATGGTTTATCAGCTCCTTCAAAGCAGATATATTTGCCTTTATATTTTTGTAATGTAATACCATGCGATAAGAGGAAATCTTTTAATAAAATTCCTGTCCATTTAGTATTACTAATAACACCGGCTCCCCATTTTATACCTTGTGTGGTTTCAATTGTATCAAATTCTTTTCTTCTATTACCACCGCATTGTAATGTGGCATAAATAGATGTTTCTTTAAATTGTTTTTTTAATGAATCTATTTTAATAATAGTATCATTAAATGTGAATTCGTCATAATTAGGTGGAACTGGCATATGGTTTCTAACATAATGAAGTTCAGATGGTGTAATCCAATTATCATAAAGTAAGCTTAGTGGAACTTCTGCGTTAAATGGTTTTTGTTGTTGAACAATTAATGCTGGATGTCTTTGAGGTTCATCTTTAAATGTATCTTCTAAGATTATTGGTTTTGAAGAAGAGTCTAAATCACCAATATAATATTCTTTTAAAATATCAGTTACATTAGAATTTAAATGTTGTTGATATATATTCCAAAATGGTTCTAAATTTTTACCAGCAGCTAGCATAATTTTTTCAGTACCTCCAGGATGGTTTTCTACAAAATCTGTTATATCATACACTTTATTTTTGTATGAAACCCATATACCTTTATTTATATTATTATGTTTTTTTACATCTTGATATGTATAAATTGGTGTATCATTTAAGTTAGTATTTTTATATGTAGCGTATGCTGTTAGAGTTGAAAAAGCACCAATTAATTTATGATGCTTTATGAAGATATTCATTAACAATAAGATTATTATTATATTTATGATTAAAAATTGAAAAACACAAAAATAATATAATTATAAAATGAGTAAAAAGTAAAATGTCATATTTGTCGATAATAGATGATTTAATATATCATACTGGTTGTTCTTATAAAGATGTAGAACAGGAATTGGAAATATCAAAAAACGACTACTGTAATACATTAAACAAACTACTTTTACCAAATAAAAAAATTAAACTTAATCATGATCCTTTAAGTTTTTGGGATGGTGAAGATATTGTAATAAACAATAACATTCCAGAAGTATCTGCTTTTATATGGAGTTATCCTATTTGTAAAAATTGACTATGTGTATTTTCTATTAATTCTTTTGTTTCTTTTACGTCTTTCCATTCACCAACTTTAACCCATTTATTTTTTTCAAGAGCTTTATATGTTTCAAAAAATTGTGATATTTCATTTAATTGATGAATTGGAACATCTTGCATTGATTGGATATGATCAAAATTTGGATCTTTAGATAGAACACCTAAAACTTTTTCATCTTTTCCTTTTTCATCTTCCATTACCATATAACATATTGGTCTTACCATAGCAATACAGCCAGGTACAAGAGGTGAAGATCCCATAACTAAAATATCTAAAGGATCTTCATCTTCACACAGAGTTTGGGGTATAAATCCATAATCATAAGGATAATAAACAGCTGAATGTAATACTCTATCTAAAGTAAGAAATCCTGTTGATTTATCATATTCATATTTGTTAATTGAACCTTTTGATACTTCAATAAAAACAGGTATTTCATTTGGATAAAGTATTGTTTTAAGAGAAAGTGAACAAGGTGATTGCATTATATTAGTTATATAGATGAAAAAAACTGAAATAATACTTAAATAAACATACATCATTTATATATAATTGTGAATTTAGGTTTTGGTTGGTACAAGATGGCAGATTCAGCTTTACAAAGATATCAAGTCATATCTTTATTTTCCAAAGTTGTATCTCAATCGGTTTTAGATATTTCAAAAAAGCAAGTAAAAGAATTAGAAAAATTAACAGAACAGTACATTAAGGATAAGAATGTTTCTCCGGTTGTTGAATTTTTGAAAGGATTTTATGGATTAGAAGTTGGAAATATTGCATCGAAAACTATTTCTAATATTTTAGAAATGTATGCAAAAAGTCAGAGTAATATTACACGTAGTCAATTTGCTTATATATGTAAGCCAATTCGTGATGCGATTGAAGTTCAATTACTTCACGTTCAAAAAATGTTTAATGAGTGGATGAAGAAAAATCCTGATGATATTCCTGAAAATGTTCATACATATTTTCGAATATTTAAAAAGATAATGTTAGATCAATATGGTGCTCCATTGCAGGATGGTTTAGCAAAATTGGTTAATGCTATTATAAGTAAACCTGATGTTAATTCTTATGATACATTAACAAGGTATTTTGGAATATCATATGATCCAAGTCAAGATGTTGCTCGAAATACTTTAGTTGATTGGATTCGTGCGCTTGTTCGTGAATGTGTGCATTATTTCATTACATCACCAAAACTATTTGCGGATAAAAAGGAAGATGATATGATTGCTATATTACTAACTTGGCAACAAGATGCATTAGTAGTTTTACGTAATCATGACAAAATTAAAAAGAATACATTTAATGAAATATTTGGAGTAGAGAATGGGAAGTCTCCTAAACTAGTACGAAAGAAGAGTACTGGGAATAAACATGTATCTGAAAAGTTGTTAAATGATTTGAATGAACTTGGTTTTGAAAAACAAGTTAATGAGTTTTCACGAAAGATACCTTATCAGCAAATGGGATCTCCTATTTGTACTTTATCTCAGGATAGTGAAGCCATCCATGAAGAATATTACAAAAATAGAGTAGAATGTGATAATAAATTAAAAGAGATACATTTAAAACAAAGTAAAGAATCTGATAAAAAGAAATTAGATAAATTGGAATTAAAAATTAAGAAATATGAGGATAAAAAGAATGAATATAGTAGATTAAATGAGTTGAAGGAACGTAGTAATTTACATCCACAATTACATTGTATTTCGGATTTTGAATCAAATATTATGTCTGGTACATTTGAAATTGTGATTGCAAGTTTATTACGTCAGTTGTATTTTGCAGTAGAAGAATCTAACACAACTGAAATAGCATCATTAGTTTGTTATGGTTACATGTTGAAAGAGCGTTTATTAAATTTAACAAATCAGCGATTAGATGTTGATGGATTAGAATCATACATGGGAGGTACTGTATTGTTAAATCAATGTTCTAAAATGTTTCAGAAATTAACTATTGAAAACATTGCTCAGGCTACTGGTGCACTTCAGGTTGGTTTGAAAGTAAAAATTCCAAATTTGCAAGATAGTAGATATACTGAACGTGATTTTCAGGTTGGAATGCGTCAAGGCCCAAAAATTGCTATTGAATCTGGTAAGAGGCAATGCAGAATTAGTCGTGCTCCGATGGGTTCTGGTAAAACTGCTGGATTAGCGATGGTTGTTAAGATGATTCAGGATTTAAAGCATCACAAACAGTTGCCATCAAATGCTGTTACTATTTTCTGTGCATCGCAAGGCCCTGTGCGTTCTACTGCTGAGCAGATTTTTGATAAGTTTGGATTTTCACGTGCGCAGTATATTGCTAATTTGAAGGTTACTGATTGGCCATCTGAGAATGCTTATGGTAGTGGAGCGAGTTCAAATAGAATTAAAAGAATTCAGTCGAGTGGATCTGCTGAAAATAATAAAGGAGGTAAAGGTGCTTTGAAGGCTCAGTGTCAAGAACAAGCTAAAGGTAAAGAAATATCTGATAGTCAATCTCTTAGTTATTTGCCTCATCGTATTCCTTATGATATTACTGCTTATCCGGAGACATTTGATCCAAGTACTTTACCGAAGGATGTACCTATATGTGTGATATTTGATGAATATGGATCATTGAGTGCCAATGCTACTGCTCCGATAGTTGAGTATTTAAACCAAGGTGGTAAATGGGAAGATATTCCAGAAGAGATGTTAATAAATTTACACGATGTATTGGAATCGGAGAAAGATTTATTGGAGCGAGTTGCATCTAATTCGAACGTCATATTTTCATGTTTCATGAATGCGACGATGTCAGATTATCATTGTAATGAAATTAATCAAGTATTTTCTGAACATGGAGTTGATTGTTGTGAATTACCGTCTCGTTCATTTGAGCAACATATTGATTTGAAAGATCAGTATGGAAATTTGTATTATCCTTGGCAGTTATTAGATGATAGTTTTGACGCAACTTCTATAACTAATAATATTCGTCACATATCACCAGATGTAATAGCAGAAAAGTTAATTATTATGTCGAAGTTATTGGATGAAAAAGGTGAAGATATTAAGTTAGGAAAAGAACCAACAATAATGGGTAAAGTGGTGTTGTATGATGTATTCTGTGATATTGTGACAAAACATCCTGATATTGCAAATAAGGTATTAAGTGAACGAATTGTAAAAGATGTTTCTAAACCATTTACAAATGTTACAACTCAGTTTAAGTATATTCAGGAAGGTGATGTAGCGTTAGTTATTGCAACTCCAGCAGAAATTGAGAAGATATATGAGGATCAATTGAATCATTTTAGTGACATACCATTATTGTGGCAACGTTTAGTTGATGCGCATGGTGAGTATACCCGTTGGAAGAGTCAGCAAAGAAGTCGTGCAGAATCTGAAATTCGTCATATGTCAAAGAGTGATGCAGATAAGACAGATATCTCTGGGTTAATTGGACTTAATCCATACGAGGTGAATTTAAATACTGTAGCAGAGGAAATTGCTTCTGTTTCATTAATAACATCATGGGGATGTAATGATGTTCTTCGTGTCTTTTCGTTATTGATTGAAAATGATAAGGCGCATCGTCCAACGATAGATGAAAATATGTTATTACTGTGTGGTATTTTGGATTGTTGGAAGGAAGATACAGCTCACAACATATTTAGTAAGAAGCATTCATCAAATAAAGCATTATATCGGGTAATGTTATTTAATCCGATGAACATTCCTGGTTTTGATGGAAATATTAAATCAATTATCATTTCATTAGCGGCGGCGGTTAATTTATCTCCTGAAGAATTAACTCAGTTAACTGGTCGAACATCTCGTGGTCATAGCAAAACTCCTGGTAGTTTTATTGCGGATGTTGAAACTCTTAGACGTGTGTTATTGTCAAGAGAAGATGCTTTAAGTGGCAAGTTGTTTTATTGTCAGTGTCATGATGAAACGTTTCAGCAAGAATATAAAACACTCAATGAGAAAAGGAGAATTAGGCAACGTAAGAAAGCTGAAGCAACTGCTTTGATTGAATCTGCGATGCAGCGAAGTACAGAAAAGGAAGTTATTATTGATGTAAAGAAGTGGAATAATTTGCGAATGATTTTAATTGAATTGAAGAAGTTACGATTATATATGCAACAATGGGCTCGATGTGATATAGTAAAGCATATTCAGAAATGGATTGATGTAATTGATACTGGGATTGAATTAAAAAATACTGCTCGTAATCCGACAAGGACGTTGACAAGTTATATTGATGCATCTAATTTAAAAGCTAAGCGTCCAGAATTGAACGAATTTTACAAGTTGCCAATGCGAACAGAGGTATGGACATTAGCTGAGTTATTAGCAATATGTAGTCGAGAAGAATTGCCAGATATTGTATTTGAGATGTGGGATCATCCTGATATTTGGAAACATGTATATCCATATATTTGTAAATTGAAGATTACTAATTTATCTGACGAGGCAAAATTACAAAAACAAGTTACTCATGAATGTTTCGAGGCAATTCGTAATGTCAGGGGAAATGCATTTAAAGAAGAAATATCTAAAGCGATTGCATCAACGTTTTTACAATGTTCTGCTGTTCGTAAAATCAAGGGCAAAGATTCAGCTGAAGCTGCTAAAATAAGTATTGATTTTGCTAAAGAAGCTATTAAAATGAGTGATGGTAATGATTACTGTACTTTCTTAGAAAAGTTATGTACTGCTTCTATTCCACCATGTTATCCTGAGGAGTTAAAAGGATTGCGTCGTAGTTTTGAGATTATGAGAAAAGACGAAAGTAAGAGTGTTGATGATATTGAGGCATTTATAAATTTGAAACAGTTGCCAACGATGATTGAGCGTATTTGTGGTATTTCCAGAAATGAAAATACTGTTGGTACGCTGTATGGTACTGATGATGACAAAGTTATTGAAATTGTACAACAAGCACATTCAGCTGGATTCATTCCAGGTTGGGCTAAGTTTGTTCCAGTTAAACGGCATACTGGGATTGTGACATGGGTAAAAGATGGATTTGGATTTATTGGAGATGTATTTGTACACTTTTCAGAGATAACAACTCCGAAAAATAATCCACCAATAACTGAATTAAATATCGGTGATAAGGTTACATATGAAACTTATTATAACGAAGAAAAGAAATCTACAAATGCTCGTAATGTATTAGTTCTATCGAAAGGTCATAAAGTTGTCGGCGGTAAAGGTAGCAAAGGTGGCAAAGGTGGCAAAGGTAGCAAAGGTAGC
>CERI01117590.1_pt1 | contig 11906 bp, 23 predicted proteins | sample 350261 | NCBI WGS metagenome assembly CERI01 (sample SAMEA2620979, study PRJEB7988) | marine metagenome | isolation source: saline water (ENVO:00002010), including
TCCTGATAATAATAAAAAACCCATTCACCTTTTTTATTATAATAAATGGTTTTATCACCATTAATAACTCGTTCCAAATCCTTAAAATTATCGTTTAACCACTTAATTTCGGGTTTCATTGATGGTATCCCATCCACCCAACCAAATGAATCTATTTCCTCTCTAATTATTTTTTTTATTGATTCCATATAATATAAATATGCATAAAAAAAGGGTTTTTATAACAAACCCTTTTTAATTATCTTTATTTAAAATAACTTAAGATGAAGCTATTTTCATCTTTTTAAATTTAGATAGAATATCATTTGGTACATCATCACCTAAATATACATCCAATTCATCTTTACCGGTTATTATACCAAACAAAGAAACACCATCTTTATACCTAAGTTTCAACTTAAGTTCTGAGATAATATCGTAAGATTTAGGTTCAAATTTATCAACTTTATATATTTCACCAAAAATTTCTCCTGTACCTTCATTCGTTAAAAATACGTAAGAAGATTGACTATTATATTTTTCCCAATCCTCATTAGTCATACCCCACTTCTGAATCTTAGCTCTAATGTTTGGTGAAACTGTTTTAAGTTGTCCTTTAAGGTTATTAGCTAGTTCTAACTTTTCTTCTCTAGATGTTGAATCGTCAACAAAACTCAATATTCTATCATTACTTAATAACTTAACCATTTTATCGTAATCAGATTTAAGTAACTTTAACATGTTTTTATCACCAATTCTATCTAATGTGTAATTAAATAAATTTACGTTAGAACCATAAGAAGATTGATTAAGAACTGTTATGTCATTGGATAATAACTTATATAATTGTCCGTCGTTAGCCAATTCTTTAACCTTCATAATATTATCAACAGTTAAAGTTGATTTAACCCCGTTTATCATATCTTCCAATAATCTATGGAATATTTTTTTCTTAGCTTCAACAAAGTGTTTATCTATTACTGATAACACTTCCCCCGTTATTTCAGGGTTTTGTGGTGTTTTTGATGAAGTATCTGGTACATCCCAATAAGTGTTTGAACCAGTAGCTAAATCTTTTTGGATTGCAATCTTCATGTTAGGGCTATCACTTGGTAAATTCTTTGAGATAGCGAAAAAGAACATATTATTTCTAATATAAGTGTTCCAGTGTGAATCAGTTCTTTCATATTTAATACACCAGTTAGCTCCAGCACCAAACTTACAAGAACCTTCGTAGTTTCTAGGTGAAACAACAAAAAGGTCTTCTCCGTCATATACTAACTCAGCTAAACCTTTTAATTCACGTTTTGAAGGTGCCTCTCTTCTTTTAAGTTTACTGAAAGTATTTTCAAAATCTTCAACTGTTTTATATTGGTTTATATCAAGTGGAAAATTTTGTTTCTTTAACCTATCTTTAGAGGAATCAAAATCTCTAACAGCTGTAACAACTTGTGGTACACTGTACCCCAACTTAATAGCTTGTTTGGCCATCCACTGTAAATATTTGTTATTCCCAGAAACATCTTTTTCTGATAGTGTATCTATCAATTCATTATTACCAGGGTATTGTTCTTTAGTATCTTCTAATCTACCCTCTAATAGAATTGTACTTTCTAATATCTGACTTAAATTAAATTCCATGTTTTTATTTTATATATAAATATATAGTTATTAACCGTTTTTCTTACGTTCTTTATAAAAATGTTCTAGAACTTGTGTTATGGGGTTTATGGGACAAAACCATTTGTTAATTTTATCAGTTAAAATTTTATCAGTTAAAATTTTATCTTTTACTTTATCACACATAAATTTAACGATTTTTTACAACCTCCCATACAACAGAAGGAACCTCCCAACCAGCTTTTTCAATATCGTTTAAGTCGGAAACCTCAATCCTACCACCTTCAAATATCTTCTTTCTAATGCCGTCAACAACTAACTCTATTTCTATTTCTTTAATTTTATCTCTTAAACAAATAGCTCTTTCAATAAAACGTTCAAAGTCATTCTTATCTATAACCCAATTCATTTCCAATAGAATCCGCTCGACAGTTTCTAAATGACGTTTATACTTTTCTTGTATTTTTTTGGTTATATTTACCCCTCTACACGTTTCCATTTCCTATAAATATATTAGAAAATTGTTTACGTTACTTTATATTTGTTTCTTACTTTCTCACTAATCGGAATTGAGTTACCATCCTCATCAACACTAACAAATTTTATATCCGTAGCCAAAATTCTTTGTTGTTTACCATTATAAACATTATGTCTTCTAGCCTCAACGTTTAGAGTTACCGATGAAGTACCAAAAGTAACCACATCCGCGTAAATTTTTATAACATGACTTGGCCCAGCTGGTTTTTCCCAAATACATTTATCCATGGTAACTGTTACCATCCTAGGTGTATCACACACTTCCATAGCGAAAGCTACAGCATCACCATCAATCCAATATAATAATTTACCTCCGAATAAAGTATTATTAAACCCCAAGTCGGAGTGTTTAACTGGGTGTACACCTATTAAATTCATTATTTCTTAAAAGTCATGTAAGTCTCCCTAACTTTATGGTATTCACAAAAAGTTAGTTTATCCTGTTCAACAGGTTCAATTCTTAGAGACATACACATAGTTAAGTAATTACCGTACATAGATTCGGTTATTTCTTTATTATCAACAGTTTTAATCTTCAACATTTGAAACTTCTTCAATAGGTTCACCATCAAGTCCGGCGTTATAACTTTCCAATATAATCTTTCTCAATCTGTTATAGTTATCTGTACCCTTACCAAAGGAAACTACACCAACAAATCTACCCATTTCTTCAATTTTTTCATCAATAAAACTCATAATATCTTAATTTAAATGTTTGTCTAATACTTCAGTAATTTTTTGTTTAGGTAAAGCTCCAACTAATCTTTCAACAACCTCACCATTTTTAAATACAGCCATTGTTGGTATGTTTCTAATACCGTATTTTATAGCTAATTCTCTCTCGTTGTCTACATCAACTTTTCCAACAAGTACCTTGTCAGTATAATCGTTAGATACTTCATCAACAATCGGTCCTAACATCTTACATGGACCACACCATTGAGCCCAAAAGTCTACTAATACAGGTTTATCTGTTTTAATTGTTTCTTCAAAATTTGTATTCGTCAATTCTAATGTCATAATGATATATTTTTATATAAAATAAGTATACTAAAAACAAATAAAAAAGGGAACCCCACGATTAGATTCCCCATTTTTTTTTACTAATAATTTATCATGGTTTGGTTACCTATTTTTCCGTGTCTATAAAGAGCTTTGTTTATTCTTTTAGTAATATCTTCACCTCGTCTATTAAAATACTTTTGTGTATATTCTAAAAAGTCTTTTACATTTTTAAATTTCTTAAAGAATGGTATATCGTAATTGTTTTTAATGTCCTCAAACTCGTTTTCTAACCCTCTAGCTGGTTCACCTTTCTTATTAAAAAACCTTGAAATATTAAACCTAGACAAGACTCTAGCGTGTTGTTTATAAGTACCTGGTGAATCAAACTCATTCTCAAGGTAAGCTGGAGTCTCTAATTTAGAACCTAGGTAATATAGTCTAACGACAGAACTTAGTTGTGGGAATTTAGAGGCTCCTCCTAATATTAGTTTTTCAAAATCTTTGGTGTATATGTTTTTAACTTCCCAACTATCCCTAATTGGTTTACCACCATGTCTAATACGATTCCAATCATCGTAAGCGTGTTTAGTTTCGTGGATAAAAGCTGGTAAACTTAATCCCCTAATTTGGACGTTAAATACAACCACATATTCACCGTTATCGTCATAACCTGACTTGTAGTGGTCGTACTCTATTCTGCCAGCTTGATTGAATACCCATTTATCTACTGAGAACTTTTCATATGCCTCAGGAAAATCTTTACCATTTATAACTAACTCTTGTATATCAGCTCTTGGTGTTGGTTTATATGTTTGGTAATAACCTCCGTAATTACTATAACTAGGTTGATAACCTTCCAACTCATCTTCATAGACAGCCATTAACTCGTTGTGTGTGTCTGGGTGATAAAAATACTGACCAAAACTAGCGTGGTCAATAACCATATCGTCAAGTACGTAATCATACTTTGAACTTAATCCACCGGACGCTTCAGCTTCTAAACCATACCTACCGATAGTAACATATATTACTTTATTTTTGATTATGTTTGAAATTTCAGGAAAATCTTTAATGGTTTCAGCGTCATACATTAGTTCAGAACCGTCTACAATAACACTATCAAACATACCACCCGACAAATCCTCAAAATGTGATATTTCACCAGAATAATCATCATAGTTAAAAGCACTACTAGTTATTGGTTTTTCAGGTTCTTCATAAGTGGATTTAGAGGCTTCAACTTCATCCGCTTCTTTAACCAACCTATCTATTTCATTTTTTAATATTTTAGCCCATTCACGAACCTCAAAAGAAATACCAGCAGATTCTTTTAAGATAGTTTCCTTTATAATTTTTCTAATATTCATACCAATAAATATCTAAAGTTAAAACTTAAATTTCTTAACTTCACTTTTAATAAAAGAATCTACATATCTTTCTACACTATTTTGGGGTCTGTTTATTATTAGTTGATTTAATTCCTGTATTTCACGGTTATGTTGTTCTTGACTCCTTATCAAATCAGCCCAATTAGACCTTGGGAAAACAGCGTATCTAACAAAGTACCTAACATCTGGTTCAATATGCATTAAGTTATTTATTAAAACCTTAGAAACAGTATAAAGGTATAACTCATTATCTTCTAATAACTTTTCGACAAAAAAGTTTTTAATAGATTCTAAACTGTAAAAAACCCCATCTGTTGTATGAACTGGTGTTGTGGTGTCCCCGTAATCAGACCTTATTATTCCCGCTGGTAAATCTAAACCATACAAATGTATCAAACGATTATTAGTTTGGTCTCCGACTTCAGACACAACATCTTCTAGTAGTGTTGTTAGTTGGCGAAAATAATCATTTAAAATATCGGCATTATTGAAAGATAATCTTTGGTATTCGAAACTATTATAAATTATTTTTTGTATGTTTTCTCTTGGTGTTAAGTTTTTCATTTATCAATCTATTTCTATATTCAATTTTATTTTCATTAGTGAGAAACCAACCGAATTTTAAACCAAACCAATCTAAAAATTTATTTAATTTAGTAAACATAGTTTTTTAGGTATTCTAATTTAGACTCGTTTTTAGTTATCAATTTCTCAGTAACATCCAAAGCGTCTAACTTATTATAACGAATACATTCACCAATAGTTGTTTTTTGGCGAAGTATTCTAGACACCACTTTATCAATCTCTTTTAAGATTAGTTTTTCCACAAACTTTTGTTGTGTGCCCCATTTTTTATCGGACATGGCTTTGTCATCCAAGTTAGTAACAACGTGTTTCTTATTACCTAAATCAACCTCGTGTTTTGTTTTTCCATCTGTTGTTATGTGTTCTAATACCATCATCCTCCGATTTTAATAACTTTATACCTCCAACCACTATCGGTGTTAGCGTTTAGGATTTCTTCCATTTTCTTAGCGGTTTCTTTATTTAGTTCTAATATCTCAGAAGAACCATTCGTCATTAGGACATGAACCTTATTACCTTTCTTGTCCACCATTTCTTTTTTAATACAATACACTGACATAATTTTATTTTATTTAAGTTATTTTTGGTTTTTTTGTGTTATGATATACATCAATATTAAACTCTTTTACATCATATAATGGGATGTTTAATTTTTTTCTCCATTCATTTATGACCTTTTCATAACCGTTATTATACAACTCACAGTCATCTAATAATGGGCTATCTATGCCAACAAAGTTTATATCGTAAGACGGGTCTGAGTGTAGGAAAAAGTCCCTACTCATATCGTAGTAAATCGTACCTTTATCCATATCATTTATTTTTATTTTGATTATTTTTCCATTTCTGAACCTTTCTGCCGTATTTATAACCCAACCAAAAGAATCCGAAAAACAATAGTTGTATCACTAATACACCTAATAAAGTTAGTCTCATTGTTTAATACTTTAAATTATAACCTGAAAACTTAGTCATATATTTTGTTATTGGTACTCTATTACCATCTTTAAAAATTTCCCCACCTTTAAAAAATTTTTTAACTGAACCAGCTCCACCTAAATGGGCTGCTGCTAAAATACCTGATTCAGTTAAATAAATACCTCTGTAAGTTTTAAATTGGTACTTACCTATATAATCCTGTAACTGTTTTTTATTATATAGTAAATACTTTTCCATAGCGTATTCTTGTAGAAGTGGTTGGTCTATAAACTCTTGTGCTGAACAATCAATACCTAAACCTCTAACCGTTTTAATACTAAATTGGTATTTACCCAAATAACCAAATCGGTTCACCTTTTTATAATCACAACCACTTTCAAATTTACCAACAGTCTCAAAAAACATTTTATGTGTTTTTGCTGAGTCAATGAAAATTTTAACACTGTCCCTAATAACCACAATCTCTGATTCAGGTTCTGCTTTTATCAAGTAATCAAATCTAAAAAAGAAAATTGAACCTGTTAGTAAAAATAATAGGTAGACGAAAAATATGTGTCTACTGACGTATCTGTTTATGTTTTTTCTTATCATGATTTAATTTTAGTTAAATCATGGTGGTATGTCAACGTTGACTATCTACAACTTTAAGTTCAATTAAATCGGCGATAACTCTTAATAACTTTGGTGACAAGTCCATGTTTTGTGTAGATATAAACATGTTGGACTCACTAACTTTACCAATTAGTACTTGTACGTCACCTCTAAACCAAACATAATTTAAAGCATCTATAACGATGTTAGCCTCTGTTTCTAATGTAAATTCCTTTTCCATATTATCTATTTTTATTTGAATATTCGTCTTCTAATTCAGGTGGACAATTATCTATTATATGTTTCCTCCACCACGTTTTTATATAGTTTAAAATTCTTTTCATCACGTTAATCTAAATTGGTTTAGGAATTGTTTTAATAAAGAATTTTTTTCACCACCGATTAAGTCTAACCACTCTTGGTATGGTTCGGGGTACTTTTCTTTTAACCCTTCAAAATCTAACCCTTTAAGGTCGTGGTATGTGTGATTTCTAGCAATCATCCAATCTTTAAAATCGGGGTAAACACTTTTCTTATATACTTGTTTGGGTACTAGGAATACTATACCACTAACCATATTATTAAGGTCAGGTTCTCTAAAGTAAGTGTAGGTTATATCTAATTCTTTTAAAGATTTTAGATGTTCTTCCATAGTTGACGATGTACCACCATTCAATATGATGAAAGTCTTATCAAGTAAACGCCACTCATCAAACTCGTTCAATAAATCTTCAACTTTGGTTATATCTTCAGTACCTTCAACCAATTCTTTATTTTTTCTAACCGCTGAAATAAAGTTGTTATACTCTTGTAGAGCATGTCCGTATTGAATCCCTTGTTGGATTGGTGAAATGTTGTACGGTACCAAACCATACATTCTAAATTTATCTAAATGTTCTTCCATATTATATTAAACTATATTTTTCAGGTTCTTCGGGTTCTTCGGGTGGTTCGGGTTTTTTATTACATTCTGACCATATATCCGTATTACCAATATGTATTGATATTTTATTATGTTTTTCAACACCCTCTTCTAAATCAAACTCAATAGATTTAAGCTCTTCATTTTCATTAAAAACGGTGATTTCTTTTAGGTTTTTAGGTATTAAATGTACACCATCTTCATCAAACATAACCTCAAAATAATTATTTATGTCGTCTTCAGTTTTCTCATTTATGGTATATAAAATTTCTTCAGGTTTAACCCACTTTCTTTTAACCTCACCGTTTTCGTTAGTGTACTCAATCTCATAAGAACCACCAGACATAAAGGTTTTTGGGGTGCCAATTATGACACACCTATAACCATTTTGTAATTTAACTATTTGACCTTTATTATACTCCATCACCTTCAGTTTCGTCTAAGGGTTGTGTCTACTAGTGATATTAAGTCTATAAAACTAAATTCTAAATCACCATATTGTTTTTTTAAATCTTTTTTTCCCATCTTTAAAACTTTTATATTACAATATTCTATATTAAAAAATTATTTGTCAATTGTAAGCTACCCCAAATTTTGTGATTAAATCTAAGATGTACTCTGAGTGTTCTATATTCTTCTCATTAGCATACCCAATAGTCATGTGCATACCGTAATAAGGTTTACCTAGACCCAATTCAGAACGTATATCTAGTAGAGGTTTTCTACTTTCATACTTAACAGGCAACCACCAGTGTTTAGAATCTGCCCTTACATCAGAGTCTAGAGTTAAAGTAACTTCCTTACCGTTGTACTTCTCCTTAACTTCATCCCACTTATCAGCCTTGTCACCCATATCTCTAATAGAATCATTTATGAAGGATATGTGGGCACCTCTTAATGGTCGGTTTAAGACTAAATTATATCTTTTTTTAATAAACCAAGCATAATATTCAGAAGCATCACCTTCAAACATAACCATAGCCATTCTTTTCCATTCAGCCTGATTGTTATGTTTTTTGGTAACATTCTTAGGGTCAAACCATATTTTACCTTTTAAATCTATCATAATATTCAAATATAGATAAATTTAACTAGATTTCAAAATATTTATTTATTATAACAAAGAAAATTTATATTATGAATACAAAAATAGAAAGTTTAATATTAGAAACTGTAGGTGAGGTATTGTTAGAAGGTAGGCTTGAAGACGTTAAGGCTAAGTATCCTGATAACGATAATTTAATAGATACGTTATCACAAGCAGACCCATCAGGAAACAATAAATATCTTGAGTGGATGGCTAAGTTAGCTTTAGGTCAAGGCGAAGATAAAAACATACCAACAGCTGATGGTATAACCGATTTGGTTCAAAGATTCCATAAAAATATGGCTAGGATAAATAACAATATGTCAAAAGAGATTGTTGAAATAAATCCAAACCTTTTTCCAGGTAGGTCAGTTAGAAGAGTTTCTAATAACCCAAAAGATATAAACTCATATACTACATATTCAGGTTTAGAAAAGGTGGTTGAAGAAGCTGAGGAAAACACACCTAACAAAGATGATAGAGATAAAATTTACCAAGACTCAAACTGGACTGTAATTGTTCCTAAAACACATGAATCTTCTTGTAAATACGGTAGACATTCAAACTGGTGTGTATCTACTTCTAATAGTTATTACTTTAAAAATTACACCGAAAACGGTATGTTATTTTTCGTTCTTTGGAGAAAGCAAACCGAGGGAATGTCAAAAGAAGGTGAATATAAAGTAGCTGCTTTTGTAAACTTTGAAAAACCAAGTTATGATAGATGGGAATGGTATAACAAGAAAGATACTAGAATGGATAATGACCTTCCGTTAGCTATATTTCCAACAGCTCTTTTACAATCTATTAAAGATAAACTAAGAACCACCCTAAAAGAAAAAGGTTATACAATGGATATTAATGAGGAAGAACTTAACGAAAAAACCCATCTATTAAAAGTAGACAAAAGTGGTGGAATGAATGGTAAAGAAGAATATATTTTCATACCAAAACAAAACCAAGACAACACTTGGTTAAACAAATACCTGAAAAAATCGTACTTAAATCATTTCGTTGGTGATGGTTATGAAGATGGTAATATACCAGTTATTAAACTAGTAGGTCCCAATCTTAAAATTGAAAGAGGTTATATAGACATTGAATGGTTGGTTCGTAGAGTTTTAAATAGTAAAAATTGGGCGGGTGGTTCATCACCGTATAACTTATTCGTAAATACATTACCACGTCAATCAGAATTAAGTGAAGAGAAAATACAAGAGGTTTTTGAGTATGTTAAGGACTATGTTAAAAATAGTTATAGCGGTTATGTGAATATGCCAAGTAACAAGTTAGAGATAGGTGATTACGTTAGATGGGAAAGAAAAACTAGGTCCGATAGGAACAGGTATGGTAGATATAGAGAAGGTGAGATTATCAGACAAACACCTAGTGGATTCTTTGTTGTAGATGTAGAAGGTGAAGATAAACCCGCTAGGTTTAAACCTGATTACGGTAAGTATATGGATAAAAAATTCAAAGGAAGCACACTCCCAGATGATTTTTGGGAACCTAATAATGAAGAACAATAATATATGGGGGACTTTAAGTCCCCTTTTTTTATGCCAAACCCCTATCCATATCACGTTTAACATCTCTATCTTTGATTGTATTTCTCTTATCATATAACTTCTTACCTTTAGCTAATACAATCTCCATTTTAATAAGACCTCTACTGTTTCTGAATATCTTATAAGGAACGATGGTCAAACCGTTGATTAGTTGTTTCTCCAACTTATTTAACTCTTTCCTCTTCATTAACAACTTTCTATCTCTCAAAGGTTCGTGAGTGTAAGCAACCTTAGACTCAGGTATATTCATGCCCTTAACGAATAACTCACCTTCATTAAAGTAACAGTAGGCATCCACTAGAGATACTTTACCACCATCAATAGATTTAACCTCAGACCCCATCAATTTGATTCCAACAATGTGAGTCTCAGTAAACGTATACTCAAATTTTACTTTTTTATTTACTACCATACCACAAATATATGCAAAAAAAAGGAGAAACCAAAATGATTTCTCCTAATTTGAGCGGATAGGTGAGAATTGAACTCCCGTCTTCTTATTGGATATAAGATATTTTAACATTAAACTATATCCGCGTGTTAGAGTAGGAGGATGGACTTAAACCACCATCTTTTCATTGGAATATGAAACACTTTCTATTAAGCTACCCCTACATGTTGTTTTTAGAAACCCTTTTTTTATACTTATGAGTCTTTGATTGTTTCAGTGATTCGTAAATCTGTCCATAAATCTGTCCCATGTTTAAGTTTCTATGGTAATTATAATAGTTTCAGTAATTATTGTAAACCCTTCCATCTATTATTACCATCTTTTTTGTTTTTGTGTGGTTTCCCTCTTAACAACAATATAAAATTAGTAATTATATTTTTAACGGTCAACAACTAAATCTAAAAAAAATAATATTTATAGTAGTATGGAAGATAAAGAGTATTATAGTAAATTACAAACCATGGTTGATAAAGCTAAGGAAATTAAAGCTTGGATTATTAAAACCGATGATGATGAAACCATAGGTTACCTACGTGCAGCTTTAGAATTATTATATGAAGATATGCGTAATCTAATGACGGAAAGAACTAAAAATATTAGTAAATAAAATTGTCCTGTATATAATATCCTAATCTGTAAATCAAATCGTCTAACATTTCTTTATCTGTGAACCTCTCATCACTATCAACCCAACCTATGTGACAAACTTCAACATCTATAGTTTCATCGTATATATCGTATTCTGGTGGATTGTAGTAGTCACCTGGGTCATAATCATCGGTCCACTTGTGTTCAACTTGGAAGTAAACCTCAAATTCTCCAACACCATCAACATTAAATAATATCCATTCATTTTCATATAAATGGTAACCATCGTAACTATAATCTAGTTCGGATATGCCACAATCAATAAAATGCCAATTATTTAAATCACTAAATTGTTTAACTTTATCAATAATAACAGGTTTGGGTGTTGTTTTTTTAATCATCAATCAGTAATCATATATTTTTCAGCCGCCCATTCACCATTTTTAGTTACTTCAGCAAACATTTTAACAATAATATTTCCGTTGTATTCTACAACCTTATCAAAAGCTAACATTTTATATTCAAATTGTATCATATTACCACCTGGTGTTGTAAAACTTAGATTGGTGATGTTATTAAAATCGTTAATGCCAGGATTAGACATCAAGTCTCTAGCTTCTAACATAGCAGTTCTATTCTCAGGTTT
>CERI01113754.1_pt1 | contig 11898 bp, 13 predicted proteins | sample 350261 | NCBI WGS metagenome assembly CERI01 (sample SAMEA2620979, study PRJEB7988) | marine metagenome | isolation source: saline water (ENVO:00002010), including
TAGATAATAAGGGAAAACCAGAAGGTGGTAAGTGGTCATATGACACTGATAACCGCAAAAAGATACCTAAAGATATAAAAATACCCAGTGATTATAATTTTCATAAAGAAAATATCTATACAGACACAATAAAGAATATAGTTAACAAAAAATTTATGGACCATCCTGGTCAATTGGATGATTTTCAATACCCTACGACTAGGAAGGATGCTCTTGCTGCTCTCAATCATTTCATTAAAGAGAAGTTTAATCAATTTGGAGATTACGAAGACTCTGTAGATGACAGATCTCCTTACTGGTTTCATTCTGTTCTTAGTTCTTCACTTAATATTGGACTTATTACTCCAGATGATATACTGAGTAAAATCAATAATTTAAATAATATTAATATTAACTCTTATGAAGGATTTATTAGACAAATAATAGGCTGGAGAGAGTTTATGAGATGTTTATATCATCAAGAAGGAGATAATATGAAATCTTCTAATTTTTTCTCTCATGAAAGAAAAATGACTGATAAGTGGTATACGGGTAACACAGGGCTTGATCCGCTTGATTACAGCATTAAATCTACTATTAAGCATGCTTATTCACACCACATAGAAAGATTAATGATTCAAGTAAATATAATGAATTTATGTGAAATCTACCCTACTGATGCCTATAATTGGTTTATGGAGTTATATATAGACTCTTCTGATTGGGTAATGGTGCCAAATGTTTATAGTATGGGTTTATTTGCTGACGGAGGTATTATGGCTACAAAACCATACATATGCGGATCAAACTATATGATAAAAATGATGAATTTTAAAAAAGGGCCTTGGTGCGATATTTTAGATGGTCTATATTGGAGGTTTATAAATAAAAATCGTATTTTTTTCAAAACAAACCATCGATTGAATATGATGGTTCATATGTTTGATAAAATTAAACCTGAAAGAAAAAAAGATATATTAGATAAAGCAGAAAGCTTTATTAATAATAATACAAAATGATTAAAGTCTTCTTTAATGATAAGTGTTCGATTTGTTCTAAAGAAATTAATCACTATAAAAAAGTTAATTCAAAAAATATAAACTGGATTGATATCAATGATTTAGAAGTCTCTTCTAAATTGACAAATAAGAATCATAAAGAGTTGTTACGTAGGTTGCACGTCGTGCATAACAAAAATGTCTATAGTGGTGTTAAGGCTTTTATAATTATGTGGAGTTATCTTCCTCGTTATAAATGGATATCAAGGCTTGTATCATTACCTGTGATTTACCATTTAAGTTGTCTAATATATGAATTTATTGCTCTAGGCCTTTACTATAAAAACTATCACCAATTAAATGAAAAAGATTAATCTTCCAGAAAAAGTCTGCAAATCATGCGGCAAACTATTTAAATGGAGAAAAAAATGGGAAAAAGTCTGGGATGATGTGAAGTATTGTTCTAAACGATGCAAAGGCAATAAAATATCAAAAATATTTTGATATCGATAACATGAAAATATCAACACCATCATTTTGGTGAGCAATTCCACCATTAGAATAATGATAATATGTTAATAAAGACCTATAAGTGTTCCTCTCATAGCCTAAACCGACACGAGACTCTATATTAATCTTTTCACCTAGATCAGCACCGCCAATAGAATTTTCTGAATGTAGCGCTAATCCAAACCCTATATCAGTAAATATATTATTATTTAAATATTTCCTCAATATTCTAGAATAAGTGATTGTAATATTTGAGGAATCTTGATCTGATGTCGTATCTATAGATTCAGCTGAATTGAGTCGAGAATCATCTTTCCAGTAATTAGCACTGATTTCAGATAAATAGTCAAAACCATACTCATCATTTGTTTTTATATGATCTTGATAAGAAATTCTTATTGCATTGAAGGTACCTCCATATAATCCTCCTCCATCTCCAACTCCTATCCCAAAAAAGTATTTGCCGTTATTATTTAGATTGTTATTATTGCCACCAGATATTGCTGGCATAGAAACTATAAGAAAAAAGCTTAGTAGGACATATTTAATTCTATTCATGTATTCTTCTCCTGTATTTCCATGGCTCGATGATATTTTTTTGATTCCATATACCAACTTTATTAATTCTAGCATAATTCTCTAGATTTTTAAGATACAGATTGTTTTGATAAGTTTTGTATACCCATGCATGACCACTTTTAATCATTTTTGCATTTATAAAAATAGATTCATTAGATGTATGAAAGTATATTTCTGCTAACTGTCTATTATAACGATCTTTTTTATTTGTATTAATTTCAACATTTTTATTTAGAATTAATTTTGATAAAAACTTTTTACTCTTGATGCCGTACTCTTGTTTAAGTTCAGGAGCATCAATATAACTTAATCTTATTTTAATATGTTTATTAACTGCTTTAACCCAGATTGTATCTCCATCTATAACTTTGATGACAATAGCGTTATATTGATCTGCAAATAACGAAGTTGAAAAAAGTAGTATTATAAAAGTTAAATATTTTCTAAGAAACATTTTATTTCTCTTGAGAATGTTTCAATATCAACAAGAAAAGAATCATGCCCTTGAATACAGCTTAGACTTTTATAAATAACCTTAGTCGAACCTGCAGATAAATATTCTGCAATTTCTTTTTGTTGACTTATTGGAAATAGCGTATCTGATTTGACACCTAATACTAATGCATTAAGAAGCCCAGTTTGGCCTAATACTTCCTCAGGTGAAGAGCCATAATTAATTAAATCAAACCAATCAATTGCTCTGGAGAGATAGAGATATGAGTTTGCATCAAATACATCCTGAAACTTTATTGCTAAATGTTCTAAATAAGATTCAATTTCAAATTCAAAACCTGTGTTTTCTATACCAAAAGTATTTTGAGTTATTTCAGTTTGTGCTGATTTTTTTCTTCCAAATCTTTGTGCCCATTCATCAGCAGATCTGTAAGATAACATTCCAAGTTTTCGTGCTATCCTAACTCCATTAAGAGGTGGGTTATCTGGCGCATAATATCCATTCATCCATAAAGGATCTTTTCTAATGACTTCTCTCTGTATTGATCTTATCGCTATTGCATAAGGAAGTGATTCTCTAGCAGTAGAAATTGCAATAAGGTTTTTAACAAAATTATTATTTTGTATTATTAATGCAAGTGCATGCATACCGCCCATAGAAGGGCCAATTAGTGTATGTATATTTTCAATGCCTAACTTATCTAGCAATAGATTCGACGCATGAGCCATATCATCAATAGTTAATTCTGGATATGTAAGCCTATAAGGTTCATTGGTAATTTCATTTATAGACGCTGGCCCAGTTGACCCAAAACAGCTACCAAGCGAATTAATACATATCACATAGTATTTTTCTGTATCAACCGCTTTGTTCTTACCAACCATACCTTCCCACCAACCTGAATTAGTATTAGAACTATTAGATGCTACATGGGAACTTGCGCTAAGGCCTGTTAATATAACTATTACATTATCTTTATTTTTAGATAACTTACCCCAAGTTTCATAGGCTAAAACAGGGTTTAAAAGGTTCCCTCCTCTTTTTAACTTCATCGTATTAGAAATTTTTACTTTTTGAAATCCTGGATTAGATTGTTCAAATAAGTTTATTACATTTTCTTCTGTCTTTCGCATAATTGGATATTATTATGATTATGTAGCTAATTCAATTGATAAGTTATTCAACAAATATTTTGAGCTTATGTTCATAGATATATTTGTCTTAATATTAGGAATCTTTTCATAAATATTTGATAATTTTTTTAAGTCAGCAGGAAGCTTATTTTTTAAATTAGTAGATATTATATTTTTAGTAATAAATGTTATATATGCACAAATTACTTCAATAATTAATTTAACGCCTGTTTTATCCCATATATTTGCTATTTCAATTGGGTCATTTGTTTTATTCAACAGACCTTCTATTTGAGTTACTGTATCAACAAGCATATTATCAAGATTATATTCTTCTGATATTTTTTTTAGAAATTCATGTTTCGAATAAAAGTAGTCATTAAAATCCTTGTGTATGGCCTCTATATCGGTTGAGTCAATACTAATAGTTTGACATCTGCTTCGTATGGTTTCATGAACATCATTTGACGAGTTGCATAATAATATAAATGAACAATTAGAAGTTACCTCTTCTAGTGTCTTTAATAATGCTGATGATGCTTCATTATTCATCTTTGATACGTTATTTATAATGACAATTTTTTTACTTTTATGAGCAGATATTTGTGTGAATGAAATTAAATCTCTTACTTGATTGATAGTAATTTCATTACCTATTCTATTAGAATCAATTTTGTTAATAAGGCCATAATGATTTAACAATAAATCATGATTTGAAATTGAGCCTACGATTTTTCCAGATTTATCTATTTTGGGTTGGCAAATATATTTAATATCAGGATTTCTTAAAATATTCTCTGAAGAGATATTCATAAATTTACACAGCTTTTCTGTTGTTAGCATATAACGTTTACTTATATCTGATGAAGTAACAAGATAATTTCTAGATATATCGTCAAATATTAATTGGTCTATCATTTTTTTATAAATATTTCGTCAAGGACAGAAAATAATATTTTAGTAGTATCTTTCTTATTGCCTGATGTATCAATTTTAGTTATGTTTTTCATTTCTGAAAACACTAATTCGTATGCACTAGATAAATTTTTAAGATAATCTAAACCTCTACTTTCAAACTTATCAGTTACATTTCTTTTGGATATTCTTTTATAACTCTCATCAGGAGTCGTATAGAAATAAAGTACATGATCAATCATTTCTGAGAAAATTGAATCAAAAATATCGTGTATCTTTTTTACTGTTGAGTTTTTTCCAACAATACCTTGGTAGACTAAAGTTGAATAATGAAACCTGTCACAGATTACTGTTTTATCAGATTCTAAAGCGGGGAGAATAATTTTCTTGTAGTTTTCGTATCTAGAAGCATAGAACAATAACGAGTCTGTAAGTTCATTCGTGTCATTATTTGTGTCTAATATAATTGATCTGATTGATTCTCCAAAATCTGTGCCGCCTGGCTCACGAGTTAGAATATAATCTTTACCGTTCTTTATTAAATAACTTTCAATTATTTCAATTTGAGTTGATTTACCAACACCTTCGCTACCTTCGATAACTATAAACTTATTATTCATATATATATTTATCTAATAATTCTTCTAATAGCGCAACATGCGTTAAAAGTTTTTTGTCTATTTTGTTTACAAATTGAATGCCCGTAATAGAGTTACATATGAAACATCCATGATATTTATTAATATCTTTTTTATTTATATTTTTTTCTATAATTTTAATTTTCTTTCTTTTAAGATACTTAATTATATTTTTCTTTGCAATTCCATCAACACCAATTTTATCTAATTTAGGTGTATAAAACGCGAAAGAATTTTTTTTAAATATATAAAAGAATATATTAGAAGATATACATTCAATAATTTTTTTACTAGTGCTTAATAAAATATAACTATCAAATTTATTCTTTTGTGCAAAAGTAAATCCTAAAATTTGCTCAAGCCTATTCATATGTTTAATTTGTGAAAGATACGAGTTCTCGTTTAAGAGATAATTAGAATAACCTAGTGAGATTAATTTTTTTTTATTAACTTTATTTTTATTTTTTTTATTTACATAAAGCTGAGGATTAATATTACTATCATAGCCATATCCATAATCAGATAGGCCTCTTGTATATATTATTTTTACAATACACTCATTAGTATTCCCAATAGATTTTTTGATAGATTTTTTTATAAGATCACTATTAGGGATAGCAATTTTTAATTTTTTACAACCATCTTTTAATCGATTTATATGATCTTGAAGATATATTGGATTTTTATTTTTTATAAGTATAGTTTCAAAAAGACCATCACCGTAACTGAATGCTCTATCCTTTATGGAAACAGTTTTTTTATTTATATGTACTTGAATCTTCAAGTTATGATTTAATCTTTAAATTTAGAAAAAATTAAGGAACCATTAGTTCCGCCAAATCCAAAAGAATTGGACAGTGCATAATTAATATCGCAATCAACAGCTGACTGATGGTTTATATTTAAATCACATTGCTCATCAAGGTTAGATACATTTATTGTTTGATGTATTTTCCCATTCAATATAGAGAGAATACAAACTATAGCCTCAACTCCCCCTGCAGCACCGAGCAGATGTCCTATCATTGATTTTGAAGAATTAATAATTACATCTTTAGAATGCCCATTAAATGTTTTTTTAATAGCTTTTAATTCTAGAATATCTCCGGCTGGCGTTGATGTTCCGTGTGCATTTATATAGTCGATTTTTTCAGGTTCCATTTGCGCGTCTTCTAGTGCAAGCGTCATGCATCTTGAAGCGCCTTCACCTGTTTCTGATGGTAAGGTCATATGATAAGCATCCGCACTCATTCCATATCCATTTATTTCAGCATAAATAGTCGCCCCTCTTTTCTTTGCATGTTCCAATTCTTCAAGCACTAAAACTCCAGCGCCATCACCAAGCACAAATCCGTCTCTATCTTGATCCCATGGTCTACTAGCTGTTTCTGGTGAATCATTTCTTGTTGAGAGTGCTCTTGCAGCAGCAAAACCCCCTATACCGAGATCTGATGTAGCCATTTCCGCACCTCCACAAACCATTACATCTGCATGAGAATACTGAATCTGCCTAAATCCCTCACCTATATTATGCGTACCAGTAGTGCACGCAGTCACAATAGATAGATTAGGCCCCTTAAATCCATATTTAATAGATAAATTTCCTGAAATCATATTGATAATAGTGGCTGGTACAAAAAAAGGCGAAATTCTTCTTGATCCACTTTTATGAAATACATCTCTAGTAGTTTCAATATTCGGTAATCCTCCAATGCCTGACCCTATAGACACTCCTATACGATTTTTATCAACATCGCTATTAAGAATATTTGAATCATCAACTGCATCTATTCCAGCAGCCATGCCGTATTGCATAAAAAGATCCATTTTTTTTAAATCTTTTCTGTCAAAATACTTTTCACTTTGAAAATCTTTTACTGAAGCAGAAAATTTAACAGGTAATTTTTCTGTATCTAAGAAGTCAATTGTCTGAGCGCCAGATTTACCCTCTAATAGAGCATTCCAGAACTTATCTTTTGTAGATCCTAATGGAGTTAGACAACCTATACCAGTGACTACAACTCGTCTTTTACTCATTATTATTGATTATTGTTAACGTAATCTATAGCTTCTTGTACAGAAGTTATTTTTTCTGCATCTTCATCGGGGATTTCAGTCTCAAACTCTTCTTCTAATGCCATAACCAATTCAACAGTATCAAGAGAATCAGCACCTAAATCATCAATGAATTTAGATTCATTTTTTACTTCTTCTGCTTTTACACCTAACTGAGTAACAATTATGTTTTTTACTCTTTCTTCTATACTGCTCATTGTTTAGTTTCTCCTTTCCGAAATTAAGTTATTAGATTAAATTATATGTATTTTTACATATATAAGCCGCCATTTACATTAATATTTTCGCCTGTTATGTATGAAGAATCATCTGATAAAAGAAAGGCAACAACGCTAGATATTTCGTCCGGACTAGCAATCCTTCCTAATGGAATATTTTTAGTTAAATTAGTAATCTGTTCATCGCTCAAGGCTTTTGTCATATCAGTGTCAATAAATCCAGGTGAAATAGAATTTACATTAATATTTCTTGATGACAACTCTCTAGCGAGAGATTTTGTAAATCCTAAGAGTCCTGATTTAGTTGCAGAATAATTAGATTGACCGGCATTACCCATCATTCCAACAATAGAGCCAATATTAATAATACGCCCTACTCTTGCTTTCATCATATCTTTAATTATTGCTTTAGTGACCCGATAAAGAGATGTTAAGTTTGTGTCAATAACAGACAACCACTGTTCATCAGTCATTCTCATTAATAAATTATCATTCGTTATTCCAGCATTATTCACTAAACCGTAGATAGCTCCGTATTCATTTTTAATTAATGTAGCAGCTTGATTTATAGACTCTTGGTTTGTAACATCCATAACAATTCCTTTCCCATTGGAATTATTTATATCATCAGATATTATTTTTGCTCCTTCGCTTGATCGTGAAGTACCTATGACTAAATACCCATCTTTATTAAGTTTGCGAAGTATATCTCTCCCTATACCTCTATTTGCGCCAGTAATTAAAACAACCTTATCTTTCATTGGTATTTATTATAATGCCTGTGCAATCATTTTGATATCATCAATTGACTTGGTTGAGTGCAAAGAAATGGATTTATCACATCTTTTTACGAGCCCAGATAAAACATTGCCTGGACCAACTTCAATTACATCGGTTATATTTTTTGTTTTGAATTTTTCTAATGTCCCTATCCATTGCACTGGAGAACATACCTGAAGTGACAACACTTTATGAAGTTCTTCATTTTCTTTATGAACAGATAGATCATAATTATGAACAATATCAAACATACCCTTATTAAATTTAATTTTTTGTAATTGCGTTTTTAGTTGCTCAGCTACAGGTTTTAATAGAGATGTATGTGCAGCTAGAGATACGGGTAATTTTTTTATAATCTTAGCTCCAGCTTCTTTTAACTTTGGTATTATCTTATCGACAGCTAACAAATGTCCTGCTATAACAGTTTGTCCTGGACAATTGAAGTTTACCGCCTCAACAATTTCATCGTTCTTAGATGACTGAACACAGATTTCATCTACTAGACTACCATCAAGACCAATTACAGCTGCCATAGTACCATCAATATTTTCCATTGCAGCAGACATCAATTCTGCCCTCTTTTTAACTAACAATAAACCGTCTTCAAATGTAATAGATTCGTTTGCAACAAGCGCGCTATATTCACCTAAACTGTGACCAGCAGCAATTGTTACATCAAAGTTGCATTCGTATTTTAAAGTTTGCCACATAGCGTATGAGACAGTTAACAATAGAGGCTGAGTATATATAGTGTTATTTATTTTATTATCATCCTTAACAATGTCATGAATATTGTAATCTAAAATATTCGAGCCTTTGTCAATTATCTTAGTGAAAGTATCTGTGTTTTCAAAACTTTCTAACATGGATTTATTTTGTGAACCTTGTCCTGGAAAAACAACAGCTATGCTCATAAAATACTCTCCATATAATTTTTATATGTATAAAATCCAGGTTTTTGCTCTGCTATCCATTGAGATGTGCTAAGAGCTCCCTTTGCAAATATTTTTCTATTATATGCATTGTGATATAAAATAATTTCATCGTCTTTTGATTTAAAAATAGTTTTGTGAACGCCGATTTCACCATCTTCTCTAAATGATTTAATATCAATAGTATTAGAGTTCACCCCACGAGCTTCAGCGATTACTTCAGCAATCTTTAATGCTGTTCCAGAAGGTGAATCTATTTTATTTTTATGATGTGTTTCTTCTATAGAAATTTCATAGTCTACTAATATTTTTGATAGCTCAGAAATTGATTGCAAAGATGCATTTACGCCTATACTCATATTCGGAGCTAGTAATAATGGTATTTTTTTACTTGCGAAAATTAAATCGTCTCTATCTTTTTCGCTAAAACCTGTTGTTCCAATAGTTATTGGTTTGCCTAATATTGTGCAATTTTTTACTGTTACTATAGAAAATTCAGGAAGAGAAAAATCTATAACAACGTCAAATAAATTTTCCTGCTCTAACAGATTATGAGATAACTTTATTTCATGCTCTTCAGCTATTTTTTCTTCTCTATCAACACCTAGAGTTACATTATAACCTTCTTCTTTTGAGAGTTTGTAGATAGCTTGACCCATCCTGCCAAAAAAACCATTAATTGCAATTCTACTATTCATTATTTATCGAAAAATTCCTTTATACCATCGAGCCATGATTTTTCATTTGGCCTATGTTTTGATTTACTCTTTGAAAAAGATTCATCTAATTTATTTAACAATTCTTTTTGTTCTTTTGTTAAGTTAACTGGTGTTTCTATATTTACTTTACAATATAAATCTCCTTTATACGACGATCTTACAGACTTAACACCTTTATTTTTTACTCGAAAGGCTCTTCCGCTTTGTGTTCCTGCAGGAACAGTGAGTTCCACTTTACCCTCAAGTGTTGGCAGTATAATCTTGTCACCAAGTGTTGCTGACGTAAAGCTTATAGGGACTTCACATAATATGTCGTTACCATCTCTTTGAAAAAATTTATGAGGTTTTACGTTTACTGATACATATAAATCTCCAGGGACGCCATTATTTGGTCCCGCCTCACCTTCACCTGATAATCTAATTTGATCACCATTATCTACACCAGAGGGTATTTTAACTGCAAGTTTTTTTGTTTCATTATTAAAACCACTTCCACTGCAGCTATTACAAACCGTATCGATAGTCTTTCCTCTTCCGTGACATGACGGGCATGTTTGCTGTACAGAAAAAAATCCTTGGCTTACTCTGACTTGTCCTTGACCATTGCATTGCTTACATGTTGTAAATGCGGTTCCATCTTTTGCTCCAGTACCTTTACACGGTTTGCAATTAACTTTACGAGGTATACTCATCTTAACCTCTTTCCCTTTAATAGCGTCTTCAAGTGTCACTTCAATTCTGTATTCTAAATCTGAACCTCTTCTTGGTGCGTTTTGAGACCTTGAACCACCACCTCCAAAAATATCTCCAAAAACATCTCCAAAAATATCATTGAAAGAACCACCCTGAAAACCGCCGCCTTGACCAAATCTTTGATCTAGTCCTTCATGTCCAAATTGGTCATATGCTTGTCTTTTATTTTGATCTGACAAAACTTCATAAGCTTCAGATATTTCTTTAAATTTTGATTCAGCTTTTGTATCTCCCTGATTTCTATCAGGGTGATATTTCATAGCAAGCTTCTTATATGCTTTTTTTAGCTCTTGTTCAGACGCATCTCGAGAGACACCGAGAAGTGTATAGTAATCGGCTTTTGCCATTACTTAGTATTTTCTTTAGGTTCGTCTTTATTATCGTCAACTTCTTCAAATTCTGCATCAACCGCATCTTTAGAAGAGTCTTTTTTAGCATTAGTCTCGGACTGTCCTTCTCCATTATCAGTCTGAGCCTGTTCTTGATATGCTTGTTGAGCAATTTTACCAGCTACTTCTGTAAGCTTCATAGTAAGATCTTTAATCTTATCAATTTCATCAGATTTAATTGCGTCTTTGAGTGTATCAATGGCTTTATTTGTTGACTCTACATCAGCTTTATCAGCCTTATCTCCAAGATCTTTTATAGCTTTTTCAGAACCGTTGATCATAGCTTCGGCTTGATTCTTAGCTTCAACAAGTTCCTTAACCTTTTTATCTTCCTCAGCATGTTTCTCAGCATCTTTTACCATGTTATTAATTTCATCATCACTTAATCCGCTTGATGCTTTAATAACGATTGATTGTTCTTTACCTGTTGCTTTGTCTTTTGCTGAAACATTCAATATTCCGTTTGCATCAATGTCAAAAGTAACTTCGATTTGAGGTGTTCCTCTAGGTGATGGAGGAATATCTGATAGATCGAATTTACCGAGTGATTTATTACCCGAGACGACTTCTCTTTCTCCTTGAAGTACATGAACTGTAACTGCAGGTTGGTTGTCTTCTGCAGTTGAGAATACCTGTGATTTCTTAGTTGGTATTGTTGTATTTTTATCTATCAATGGCGTTCTAATTCCGCCCATTGTTTCTATACCTAATGTTAGCGGCGTAACATCTAGTAGCAATACATCTTTTACATCACCGCCAAGCACACCTGCTTGTATTGCCGCACCCATAGCAACAGCTTCATCAGGATTGACATCTTTTTTAGGT
>CERI01284209.1_pt1 | contig 11877 bp, 9 predicted proteins | sample 350261 | NCBI WGS metagenome assembly CERI01 (sample SAMEA2620979, study PRJEB7988) | marine metagenome | isolation source: saline water (ENVO:00002010), including
GTGATTTTGATTTTTAATATTGTAATTTTTTAAATATGAGTAAAAAACTTTACAAAATATTTTCTGTGATAGCTTTGTTCTTTTTTTCTTTAAACGCTAATGCAGATCAAAATTTGGAATTAAAAAATTGGCAAACTTCACTAAAATTAGGTGTTTCTAGCGAGGTTATAGGGTTTGATACTCCGGCAGCTAATTCAATTTTAGAATGGAATTCCGACACTATTGACATTGGGCTGGATCTTAAATTTAATGTATCTGATAAAATATTTAGTGAATTAGAATATAGTTACCGCAAAATTAAAGGTGGTAGCTCTATAGATGATGATATAACCAATGGATATGGATTTTATTCTTCCCATGGTGTTGATGGAATAACAAATGACTATAAATTAAATTTTGGTTATAAAGTTTATGATCCAGGGATGTTGTCATTATTTATTACGACCGGCGGCTTTTATAAAGACGCAAAAGTTACTTCAACAGATGGTGTAGCGAATTATAAATATAGTTTTGAAGGATATAGCAACCAAACTAATTCTAAATATTATGGCGCAATGCTTGGACTCAAGCTAGAGTCCAAAACAACAAATACCAAAAGTTTTATACAAACTGATTTTTTGATACCATTGCGCTATGAAGGGGATCAAATTTGGTACAAAAGAGTTCCAGTTTTGCACTGGAGTTTGCGTAATAATAAAAATATAAGTGGTGATTATGGCTTCAGAATTAAAGCTGAACATGGTTATAAAATTAAGAATTAATTTATCAAATATGTAAAACTATATACTTATTATGAAGAGATAGAATTTGATGGCTTAACGGAGAGTGAGCCAGATTGGATAGTTAAAGGGGGATCTCCTGATTCTATTGTTGAAGGAAATGCGCAATATAAATCTTTTGGCGCTGGTATTGCCTTAGAATTTTAATTTTTTTTGAGGCTGGATTCTATTTTTTGTAATTTTAATTACTTTAAATGCGTGTTTTGAGGTTAATAGTTAGCTTTAAATGGTTTTATTTATAGTTATTTATCAATCTTCCTGCCAAGGCATCTAACTCAAATTTGGAGTAAATTATATCATAATGTAAATTAATTACCTCAATTTTTGATTGATATAAATTTTGCTTGGCTTCTAATAGTTCAATTATGGATTTTGTTCCAAGCTTCTCCTCTTTTTTAAGAGTAAATAAATAGACCTCATTTGCTTTTTCTAATTCTTTGGCAGATTTATAGCTTGTCTTAAGGTTTTGATTTTTGTTGCTATATTCTATAATGGAATTATAAATTTGTTTTTTTACAGCTTCAAAATTATATTGCTCCTTTCTTTTGATATTTCTTGTAGATGATATATTAAAATAATTTTGCCCAGAATTAAATATTGGCACAGTAACATTTAGATAAATGCTGGTATCTCTTTCTTTTTGATTATTTAAATATATAGAATTTTTTTTCTCACTTACTTCAAAATTGAGATTTACTTGTGGCATAATTGATGATTTAGATTCTCTTGCATTATATTTTGCGGCATTATAGCCATATTTAGCAGCTTTAATTTCTGGGTTATTTTTAAGAGCAGATCTGAATAAATCTTCTATTCCTTCTATTTCTTTATTTTTTATATTTACTTCTTTTAAATTTTTTATTTCAGGTAAATCTAATCCAGTATGTCTGCTAAGACTTGCATTGGCTAAAGATAAGCTATTTAAATGTGATATATGATCATTTTTTGCCTTAATAAAGTCTGCCTTAGCTTTGGCAATTTCTGCTTTTGTTGCATCTTTTGCTTTAAATTTTTTACCAATATAGTTAAAAAGATTCTTTTGGGACTTTAAATTATCTTCACCAATAATTGATAATCTTTTATATTTTATAACTTCAAGATATGCCCTTATTACATTTAAAGAAATTTGCTGTAATTTTGAATCCTTGATTGCTTTTTCTTTTTTTAAAATATTGTTAGCTTCTTTTAATTCGTTAACAGATCCAAAGCCGTTAAATAAATTCTGAGATGCGCTAAAAGTTTTAGAATCAATGTTATTATTAAATCTTTGATCGCTTCCTATTTTTGTTTTACTTGAGCCATTATTTATAGTTGCAGAAATTTGCGGCAAAAATCCTCCAAGAGCTTTTAGTTTTTCTGATTTAGCTGCTTTATATGAATATTCCTGAGATTTTACTTCAAAATTATTTTCTTTTGCAGATTTTATACAATCTTCTAAAGACAGGGCAAAAGAGTCGGCAATATTGATTTGAATGGCAATAAATATTATTATTAAAATTATTTTCATTATAGATAAATTATAAATTTATGTTGGTAAATCCTAAAATGATTATTAATTATTTTTTAACGGATTTACTCTTCTCTAAATGCTCTTCTCATTGAGATGGTTATTGGGTCAAACAAATATTTTAAGAAAGTTCTTGAGCCAGTTACTATATATGACTCAACTGGCATGCCAGGATAAAGTCTTACATTGTGCGTTAATTTTGACAGCTGTTTATCATTAATTTTAATTCTTGCAACAAAAAATGACAAGCCACTTTGCTGATCTTCGAAAGAATCGGCAGAAACATTAGTGACTTTACCTACAAGCATTGGAACAGCTTTGTTTTTATATGCAGATAATCTTACCTTTGAATCAAGGCCAATAGTCACCACATCAATATCTTGTGGATTAACTCTAACTTCTACTATTAATTCTTCATCTTGCGGTATTATTTCAAGAATCTCGGCACCTGGCGATATTACGCCACCTTTAGTATGGTATTTTAAATTATTAATTATTCCTGATACAGGCGCTGTTATTAACGTTCTGGTTAGAACATCGCTTGAAGCGCGTATTCTTTCTTTTAAGTCAGCGATTTTTGTTTGAACTTCTTGCAGTTCTTTTAAAATTTCATTTAAGTTTTCTGTTTTGATATTAGCAATTTCGAGCTCAGTTTCACTAATTGCTTGACTTACTTTTGAAATATTAGCTTCATATTGTCCTTTATTTCCTTCTAATTCTACTCTTTTCTTTTTAAGTTCTAAATATCTACTTCTTGAAATAATGCCATCTTTGTAAAGTTGATCTAGGGACTTTGATTCTTCTGATAGCATGATGATTCTTTGTGTAGCTGATTTTTCTTGGGCTTTTAATCCGTTAATTTCATTTTTGAGTTGCTCTTTTTTTTGGTTTAAAATATCAATTCGCTCTGAAAGAGATTTTTTTCTTATGTTAAATAGCTCTAATTCACCATCTAATATTTTTATAAATTTTTGATCTTGGTTATATTCTTGTGAGATTTCTAAAAAATCTATTTCTTTTTTATTGTCGCGTTCATTCATTAATCTGATCTTAGTAGCTTTTAGAGCAAATAATTGTTTAGTTAATGATTCTTGATTTGCTTTTGCTGATGTTTCGCTGAGTCGAATCAGACTATCTCCTGCATTTACTTTATCTCCGCTTTTTATATAAATTTCTTCGATTATTCCACCCTCTAAATGCTGAATAATTTTTTTATTGGAATCAACAACTATTTTGCCACCAGCAATAGCAGTGCTATATATTTCAGCTGTAGATCCCCAAATTATAAAACTCCCAAAAAGCAAAATAGTTGCCCACATGCCTATAATTATTGGTTTTCTAGCAATATTTAGTGATTCTTCTTCAAATTTTTTATTAAGGAGTAATTTTGCTTCAACTTTGAATTTTTGTTTTATTTTTTTGAAGTTATTCTTCTTTTTACTTATTTCATCTTTTCTGAAAATTTTATTATTTTTTAAATTTTTAGAGTAGCTTTGAAAATTTTTTAATTTTTTAACCAAAGTTAAGGCAAGATTAGCTATTTCTTTTTTTAAATGTTTTATAAGTCTTTTTGTTAGTCTTTTGGCTTTATTTGATTCTTTTTTAAAACTCATTTCTCTTAATTATTCATTGCTTGCAATTTCTTTAATACTTCATCTCTTGGACCAAATATTTTAGCCTCACCACTATGAATTACTAAAATTTTATCAACTGCTTGTAATATATTTTGTCTATGAGATATAATTATCGTTGTTATTTTTTGTTTTTTGGCCTGTTTTAAAGTCATGGCCAGAGCGACTTCACCTTCATGGTCTAGATTTGAGTTAGGCTCATCTAATATTACTAATTTTGGTAATCCATAAAAAGCTCTAGCAAGTCCAATTCTTTGCCTTTGACCTGCTGATATTTTTGTGCCCCATGCTCCAATATCAGTTTCGTAAGATTTAGGTAGATTTATAATTAAATTATGAATATGAGCAAGTTGCGCAGCTTTAATTATATCTTGATCCTTTGCTTTTTTATCCATTCTGGCGATATTTTGTTTTATAGTGCCATTAAATAATTCTATATCTTGAGGCAAATAGCCAACATATTTGCTAATTTCTTCTTGTTTCCAGCTTAGAATATCTGCATTATCTAGCCTGACTGTTCCTAGGGTTGGTTTATAGATTCCTGCTATTAATTTAGCTAAGGTTGATTTTCCTGCTGCTGTTGGGCCAATTACCGCAATTATTTCTCCTGGATTAATGGTGATATTGATTCCTTTAATTATTGGTTTTTTAGCTTTTGGAAGATTAAATGCTAATTCTTGGATTGTTAACTTGCCAATTGGCTCTGGCAAGCTTATTAAATCTAATTCTTGGCTATTATCATTTGTAAGAATTTTTAATCTATCATAAGATTTTTTTGAGTTTAGTAGATTGTTCCAAATATTTATTGCGGCGTCAAATGGTATTAGAGCTTTGCTTGATAATATTGAAATTGCAATTATTCCACCAGGACTCATTTTGTTAGTTAATGTAAGAACTGCACCGACTGCTATTAAAACAATATAAATCATTGCTCTAAAGAATTTGGTAAAGTTGGTAATTATGCTAGATTTAAAAGCAAGCTTGCCTTGAAGTTTAGTAAGTTTTTTGTTAATTTCCTGCCAGTTTGCAATAAGAGTGTCTTTCATGGCCATTGCCTCAATTACTTCCATATTTCTATTTATGATTTCTAATTCCTTGATTGAATCGATATTCATATTATTGATTTTTTCTGTTTCTTTTTTGGTTAAAGCATTATTTAGCCAGGCAAGAAACAGAAGAATTAGTGCGCCACCCATTACAATAATAGCTGGAATTGGGTGTATAAAAAATATAGCTATAATATAGATTAATGACCAAGGGGCATCGATTGTAGTAATTAATGTTGGGCTGGTTATAAAATTTCTTATTACAGATAAGTCTTTGATATTTTGTGGCACTGAGTTTTTTGAATTATCTGCTTTAAGTGATGTTAGCGATAGGTCAATAAAAAGAGAGGATAGTTTCTGATCCAGATATTTGCTAATATGAGAAGTTATTGTTGATCTTATTGCCTGAACAAAATGCAGGATAATTGAAAAAATTACAATTATAATTGTTAGTGCTATTAATGTTTCAATACTGCCACTAGATAGAACTCTATCAAAAACTTCTAATGAGTAAATTGAGGTCGCAATGGTTAGGAAACTGACGATGAATCCAAAAAAGACAATATAGTTAAATGCTCTTTTGCAGGTCTTTAATGCCTGATCTATTTTGTTATCTTCTGCTTTCATTAGCTTTAGTGGTTATTTGCTAAAAATAAAATTGCAATCCTATTGTTAAATTTCTTAAGTTAGCCTCGGTTTTTTTAATATTTGAAGAATTGCTTGAATTAACTCTAAGCCTATATCCCATAAAGTCTAGCTTAAATTTTAGGTTATTATTGATTTTATAAGATGCCCCAGTGCCAATAAATGCTGATCCTTTGGAGTAATTTTTGGAGATAGTGTTTAATATATATTCAAACTCAGTAATTAAATATCCGCTACTTAAATAAATTCCAAATTTATCATAACCATAACCAAAAGAGAAATTTGCTCCATAATTATAATCAATTTTATCGCCAAAATAATTTGCAAAAACGCCAACTTCATTAAAAAAATAATCTTTATTATTTTCAAACAACACATTATCTATTATTTTAAAATCCTTTGCAGCTGATAAGCCAAATCCAAATTGGTTTTCGCTAAAAACTTTTTTCTGCGATAACGATCCTTCTTCTATAGAGGTAAAGGAGGCAAAAGAGCTTTGAAAAACAAAAAAACAAAATAATGCTGTTAATGTAATTAGATTTTTCATATTTTTAACATAATTCCTACTTCAACAAAAATGTAATTTTTTTAAAAAAAGAACATTAGGTCAATAATTGAATTTATCAAGAGACTGTTTTTAAATAATCTAGTTTATTTTTCAAAAATCTGATCAATCATGTGCGTATAAAAGCAATTATAAATTTGCTAGATAAATTTATTATAAAATATTTTACCTAAACAAAATCCTTATCTTTTGATCTTTTGATTCTTTTTCTTTCATTGCTATCAAGGGCTTTTTTGCGAAGTCTTAGTGATTTTGGGGTCACTTCTACCAATTCGTCGCTATCAATATAGGTGATCATTTCTTCAAGATTCATTAATTTTGGAGGTGATAATCTGATAGCTTCATCTGTTCCAGAGGCTCTGATATTTGTTAGCTGCTTGCCTTTAAGAACGTTAACTTCAAGGTCGCCTTGCTTGGCGTTTTCTCCAACTATCATGCCGGCATATATTTTTTGCTGTGGCTTAACAAATAAGATGCCGCGATCTTGAAGGTTATATAAAGCATATGCTACTGCTTCTCCAGGATCAGTGGCAATAAGAGCGCCATTTCTTTTATTGTTAAGTTCGCCCTTATAAGGAGCGTAGCAATTAAATATTCTGTTCAAAACACCGCTACCCTTAGTATCAGTAAGAAACTCACTTTGATAGCCAATTAACCCTCTAGATGGAATATTGAATATTATTCTAGTTTTGCCGCCAGATGAAGGTTTCATTTCAACTAATTCGCCTTTGCGACTTGATAGCTTTTCAACAACGCTTCCACTATGTTCATCATCAACATCAACAACTACCTCTTCAATTGGTTCTAATATTTGATTATTTTCATCTTTTTTGAATAATACTTTTGGCCTAGATACTGATAATTCAAAACCTTCTCGACGCATATTTTCAATTAAAACACCAAGCTGCAATTCGCCTCGGCCTCCAACTTCAAATGAGTCGCTATTTTGCGATTCTTTGATAGAAATGGCAACATTAGTTTCAGCCTCGCTATATAAGCGGTCACGAATCATACGAGATGTAACTTTAGAACCTTCACTGCCTGCTAAAGGTGAGTCATTAACTGCAATGGTAATAGACATTGTGGGTGGATCAATTGGTGTTGATTTAATAGCTTCATTAACTGACATATCGCATAAAGTATCAGAAACTGATGCTTTTTCTAGGCCAGCTATTGATACAATATCACCAGCCATTGCCTCATCAACCGGAATTTTTTCAACACCACGAAAGACATGTAGTTTTGTTAATCTGCCTTGTTCAACGACCTTATTTTCAAGATTTAGTGCTTTAAAGCTCATAAGATTTTTAGCTTTTCCTGAATATATTCTGCCAGTTAGCATTCTGCCAAAATATGAATTATGATCTAGAAGGGTTGCAAGCATAGAAAAGGGTGCATCAAGATCAAATTTAGGTGGCGTAACATGCTCAATTATTAAGTTGAATAATGGGTTAAGATCCTTTTTTTCATCCTTTTCTAGGTCAGCAACGCACCAACCATCTCTGCCAACTGCATATAATACCGGAAAATCAAGCTGTTGCTCATTGGCATCAAGAGCAACAAATAAGTCAAAGATTTCATCCAGAACTGCGTCGGGTCTGGCATCATTTCTGTCGATTTTATTAATAACGACAATTGGCTTAAGGCCAAGCGCTAAAGCTTTAGCAAGAACGAATTTAGTTTGTGGCATTACCCCTTCTGCAGAATCAACTAATAATAATGCACTATCTGCCATGCTCAGGACTCTTTCAACCTCGCCACCAAAATCAGCATGACCTGGTGTGTCAATGACGTTAATTTTATTATCTTGCCAAATTATTGAAGTACATTTAGCAAGAATTGTTATTCCGCGCTCTTTTTCAAGGTCATTTGAGTCCATGACTCTGGTTTCGACCTGCTGGTTTTCTCTAAATGTTCCGCTTTGGTGAAGCATGGCATCAATTAAGGTAGTTTTACCATGGTCAACATGGGCAATAATTGCAATATTTCTGAAATTGGTCATTAATTTATTAACTGATTATTTACAACAATTTTAATAGCTAAGTGATTTGCATTTAAGCTTTAAATTAAATATGTTATATAAGTAAATCTAAGCTGTCAATTGTTAGAATTTTGACGGGGACCAAAAATTGCCGTGCCAATTCTAATATGAGTTGCGCCTAGAGCAATTGCCTGATCAAAGTCGCTTGTCATGCCCATTGATAATTTAGGTAAATCATGTTTTTTGGCAATTTTTGCCAATAAGGCAAAATAGGGTGCTGCTAATTCATTATTTGGAGGTATACACATTAATCCTACGATATTTAGATGACATTCTTGTTGGCAAAATTCTAAAAAATCAGTAATTTCATCAATTGCAATACCGTTTTTTTGAGGTTCTTGACCTATATTAACTTGAATAAAGCATTGTATTTTTTTATTTTGTTTGATTGATTCCTTAGCTATTTCTTTTGCTAGTTTTTTGCTGTCAATACTATGAATAAAGTCAAATAATTTTATAGCAATTTTAGCTTTATTACTTTGTAAATGACCGATAAAATGTAATTTTGTTTGAGGGAATTTATCCTTAATTTCTGGCCATTTTTCATAAGATTCATTAATATAATTTTCTCCAAAATTAAGATAATTGTTTTCAATTGCTTGAATTATTTTATCGCTAGAAATTGTTTTGGAAACACATATTAGATTTATATCTTTGCGTTTCCTATGATATAAATTACATGCTTTGTTGATTTTATCTTCAATTAAGTATAAATTTTTAGAAATATTATTCATTTAAATATAATTTATGATATTGTCTAATTTAAAATTGATATATTTTAGCGATATTAAAAGCGGGTATAATCTTGTAGAAATTATTAGCAAATTACCGCAAGGTAGTTTTTTTATATATCGTCAATATCAATTAGATTATAATCAGCGCTTTCAAGAAGCTAATATTTTAATAAAATATGCAATAAAATATAAGATCAAATTTATTATTGCTAAGGATATAAAATTAGCTCAAAAAGTCAAGGCGCATGGTGTTCATTTTTCAGATAAGGATAATATCAAAAGCCATGATTTAAAAATGGCCAAGAAAGATAAAAATTTTATAATAAGTTTTGCTGCTCATAATATTAAAACAATTTTAAAATTAAAAAATTACCAAATAGATTTATTATTTATTTCACCTATTTTCAAAACAACAAGCCATCCAGGTCAAAATAATCTTGGTAAAATTGAATTAATAAAAATATTAAAAATTTATAAAAATATATTACCACTTGGAGGGGTTAATAAAAAAAACATAAATTTTATTATTAAAAATAAAATAATTGGCTTTGGGGCAATTGATTATCTTACCCCGATAATTTTATGCAATTGAAGAGAAAGATTATAGCCATTTTTAAGGCATAGTGATTTGGCATATTCTAAATTATTTTTGTTTTTTAGTTCGTCATATTCATCAATTGGTTGAACATATATTGTGCTATTATATTTAAACTGACCAATATCTGGAATTAATTGGTAATTTTTTAATGTTTTAGATATAAGAAATTTAAAAGCTGTAATATTGGGTAAAAGATCTTCTCTTATTTTGTGATATTTATTATTTGTGACTTTGGGCGAGCATATTATTTTAATTTCTTTTGGTAATTTGCGATAAATTGTGCCATTAGTTTCAATTTGAATGATAAAATCTTGTTTGAGTAAAATTTGACATAATTGATTAATTGGCTGAATTAACGGCTCTCCTCCTGTTATAACAATTAATTTTGTATTTGGATGTTTTTTGCTAATTTTTGTAACTTCTTGAGTAATTTGTTTTAATGATAATTTTTGGTAATTATCAAATTCAGTATCGCAAAATTTACAAGCTAAATTACAACCGCCAAGCCTTATGAAAATTGCGGGATTTAGAGAAAAAGGACCCTCGCCTTGAAAAGTGTAAAATATTTCCTGGATATTAAGAAAATCTCCTTGGTGATTTTGAGGTTTGGATATTTTATTTTTTCCAAACATTTGTTAAGGTAAATAAATATTAATTATCATTGGCCAGTTCTTTACTGCAAATGGTAAGTGTTGGAGATGAACGTGCTATTGGGTTGGTAAGGTAATAATTAAATTTATGGTAGTTAATTGATTGAGTTAATTTTATAGATTCTTTGATTGGTTCAACAAAATTTGTTTTGATAAAATTATTAGATGGGGCTAATATTTTTAAAATCTCTGCTCTGGCATCTTCAATATTGTTGAAATCTAGTTCAATATTACATGATTTTGCAATATCTAATATAATATTAAAGTCTTCATTGGAGCCGGTAGGGCTGAATATTGCTCTATTAGCTTTTTGAATTCTGCCTTCAAGATTTAGGTAATGACAAGTTTTTTCACTAAAGGCGTTAGCTGCTATGATAATGTCTGCATTATGCGCTCCTTTATCTCCGTGAGAGCCAATATAAATTACGAAGCAATTTTTTAATTTTTCAAAATCTATATCATCGTCAACATTATGCAATATTACCATTTTTATTTCATTATTTTGACATTTATCTAAAATATCATTACAATTATTGCTATATGTAAAATTGAGTGCAAGTCCGTTAATAAGGCCGCTAGATCTTGAAAGATAATTAAGATTATTGCTACTAGGTGTAATAAAATTATATTTTTGGGCAATTTTTTTACATGTCTCAATGACATTAGATCCCTCTGAAATTGATATTGCATCCTGACCAATTATCATTATAGGATTTTTGGCATTTTTGATATCTTTACAAATCTGAGATTTATTAGATAATATTTCATTTAAAATTGCTAAATCATTGCCTAAATTGTTATATTTATAAGTCAAATCAGCATCGCCACAGCCAATTGCTGCAATTTTTAATTTGCCAGTAATGTAATTTTGTCGAATTTTTGAGTTTAGCAATGGAGCTTCTATTCTAGGATTTGTACCAATTAATAGGCAAAAATCAGCTTTGTCGATATTTTCAATTTTGGTATTAAATAAATATGATGAGTCAAGTGGGTCAAGATTTTGATTAGCTAATCGACATTCCTTATATTTTATTTCAGATTTTTGACATAGGTGATTAAGTATGAATATTTCTTCTAATGAAGAAAATTGACCCGAAAATAAAGCAATTTCATCCTTATTAAGTGAGATGAATTTTTGTGCAATTTCGTTTATAGCTTCATTATAGCTTGCTGGTTGTAATTTGTCTTGTTTTTTAATATAGGATTTATCAAGTCTTTGATATTTGAGGCCATCATAACAAAATCTTGCTTTATCAGAAATCCATTCCTCGTTAATTTCTTCATTAACTCGAGGCAGTATTCTCAAAACTTCAAGGCCTTTAGAATCAATAGAGATATTGCTTCCCATGGCATCCATTATGTCGATAGAATCGGTGCTTGTTAATTCCCAGCTTCTTGCTTTAAATGCATATGGTTTAGAAGTAAGGGCTCCTACAGGGCATAAATCTATAATATTGCCAGATAATTCTGAGCTTATTGATTTTTCAAGGTAAGTTGCTATTTCCATTTCTTCGCCACGATTAATAGCGCCGATTTCGTTTGTACCAGCAATATCTTCCATAAATCTAACACATCTAGTGCAGTGAATGCATCTAGTCATGTAGGTTTTGATTAATGGGCCCATATTTTTAGGTTTTACTGATCTTTTATTTTCGAGATATTCGCTAAATCCTTTACCATA
>CERI01103289.1_pt1 | contig 11867 bp, 10 predicted proteins | sample 350261 | NCBI WGS metagenome assembly CERI01 (sample SAMEA2620979, study PRJEB7988) | marine metagenome | isolation source: saline water (ENVO:00002010), including
CATTTCCAGCATTTATAGTTATTCAATCAGGAACTAAGGTAATTGAAACTGAAAATATAGGTTCTTTCGAAAGTCCAATTAGAATTAAAAAAGAAATACCTCCAGAAATTCAGATTTTTAAAGCATTAGAATTATGCCAAAAATATGGAGTATGGATGAAAGAACATAATGCAGATTATCTCACAGATGATTCTCTTAAATGGCATCCTAGAATAGGAATTCATGCTGTAAACGTTGCTCCAGAGTTTGGTGTTTGTGAGTCTAGAGCACTTGTTGATTTGCTAAAAGAAAATAATCTTAGAAAAGAGCTAAATCTTTTTTATGATATATCTTATAATTCAAATAAGTGGAAAAAATGGATGAAGAAAAATAGTATAAAGTCAGATAATGAAAGAGCTATAATTTCTGGTCACTATATTTTCTCAAAACCAGAGTTTATTGAAATTAAAAATAAGATTAAGCATGATTTAAAAAATAAAAATATTAATTTAGACTTTGTTCTAAAAGAAAAAGTTAAACATAGCATATTACGATATATGAAAAATTTTAGATTAATTAAACATGCATAAAAAAGTTGCAACTATAATATTAAATAGAAACTTACCAAAGGTAACAGATTTGTTATTTAATAAATTGAAAAAAAATAATAATAAAATTTCAGATTTTTTTATATTAGAGGCAGGATCATTAAGAAGTAATTTATCAAAAAACTTTACATGGCACGCTAATTGGAAATCAGCAAAAAAAAATGGTCTTAGATTTGCTAGAGGAATGAACTACGCATTATCAAACCTGTATAAAGAAAATAAATTTGATAATTATGAAGCTTTTTTTTTAATCACTAATGACACCACATTTCAAAATTATAAAGTTATTGAAAAGTTATTTAATGTTCTTAATTCTAGTGAGAAACTTGCAATTTTGTCACCATGTTCAAAAAACTGGGGTGAATATAAATTGCTAAAAAAAAATAAAACCAAATTTTTTTGGTATATTCACAATAATGCTTTGATGATTAAAAAAAATTTTATAAATGAAGTGTTAAATCTAAATCCACCAGGTTATTCAAATTTTTTATTTGATGGCAAAAATTTTAGAGGATACGGTTTAGAAAGTGAGTTAATAGCTAAAGCTTATATAAATAATTGGTCTGCAGCTATTACTTCAAGCGTTATAAGCGAAGAAAATGAAAGCTATCTGATAAACAATTATGAAGATATTAAAACTGACTCTTACGATCAAAATTTAAAATTATACTTAAAAGAAGGCAGACAGTGGATGAAAAATAAGTATGGTTTTTCAAATAAATGGGCTTTTCAGATGTATGTTAAGAGTTTTTATGATAAATTTTTTGAGAACAATCCTGAATATAGAAAGTATAAACTTTAAATGAATAAAATAATAAAAAAACCTTGGGGCAGTGAAGAGATTATAGAAATAAATAAAAAATTTATGTTTAAAAAACTATATATGAAAAAAAACCATCAATGTAGTTTACAACTACATAATATAAAAAAGGAATCAGTCTTTGTGCTCTCTGGAAAACTTAAAGTCATGCTAAAAAAGAATAAAAAAATAATAAGCAAAATTTTAACTAAAGGTCAGAATATTCTTATTAAACCAAAAACAATCCACAGAATGAAAGCGATAACTAATTGCACATATTTAGAAGCAAGTACACCAGAGATAAATGATGTGGTTAGAATTGAAGATGATTATAAAAGAGTATAATGACATTAAGAGTAATCATTCCTACTGCAGGATTGGGTAAACGCCTTCAAAATTTAACAAAAGATTTAAATAAATCTTTAATAACTGTAGCTAACAAGCCAGTAATTTCACATATTATAGACTCGTTTCCCAATTCTACTGAATATGTAATACCACTAGGATATCAAGGAGAAAAAGTTAAAGAATTTTTAAAATTAGCTTACCCAAAAAAAATATTTTTTTTTATTAAAATTAGCAAGTACAAAGGTTATGGGTCTGGTTTAGGTTTGACCTTATTAAAATCAAAAAAATATCTTCAAAAACCATTTATTTTTGTTTCTTGTGACACAATTTTTAAGGGAAAACTACCTGATTTAAAAAATAATTGGGTTGGCTATGATAATTCAAAACTAAGTAGTTCATATAGAAAGATATCTATTAAAAAAAAAGTAGTTTCAAATTTTTATAGAAAAAATAATAAATCAAAAAAAATTAATAAAAATTATATTGGACTTGCTGGAATTAAAGATTTTAAAATTTTTTGGAACCATATGGAAAAAAATAAATTAGAATCTATTCCAGAAGGAGAAGTTTATGGTTTAAAAAAATTGATACCTTTTGGAATTAAATCCTATAAATTTAAGTGGTATGATACTGGCAATCCCACATCATTATCTAAAGCTAAAAAAAATATTAAATATTATAAATATAATATTTTGGATAAAAAAGGAGAAACAATCTGGTTTACCAAAGATAAAAAAGTAATTAAATATTCAAGTGATGAAAAATTTATAAGAGACAGGGTACTAAGACAAAATTACCTTAAAAATTACACCCCTAAAATAATAAAATTTAGTAAACATTTTTATATGTATAATAAGATTAATGGAAAAATTTTATCTAAAGTAATTACACCAAAAATATTAAAAAATTTATTAAATTTTTTAAAAAAATTTTGGAAAATTAGAGAAACTGATCAAAATATATTTAAAAAAAAATGCATAGTATTTTACAGAGATAAGACTTTGCAAAGAATAAAGTTATTCAAAAAACTATATAAAAATTATGATAAATATGAAATTATAAATGGTAAAAAAGTGAGTCCTATTGCTAATTTACTAGCCGAAATAGACTGGGACAAAATTTCTGAAGGTAAAGCGGTCACTTTTCATGGAGATTTACATTTTGAAAATATCATTTATTCAAGAAATAATTTTATATTTCTTGATTGGCGTCAGAGTTTTGCTGGCTCTTTAGATAAGGGTGATATTTACTATGATCTAGCAAAAATTATGCACGGAATTTTAGTTTCACATAAAAAAGTTGTACAAGATTATTATACTTATAAACAAAGTAAGAATCATACCTCAATAAATATAAAATTGAATTATAAATATAGAAAATTACTAAAAATATTCAAAGAATGGATTTTAATGAATAATTTTGATTTCAACAAAATAATTAAATTGACTGCATTAATTTATTTAAATAGTGCACCCCTTCATCATTATCCATATTCTGTATTTTTATTTAAACTAGGTAAGTTATTATTAGCACATAATAATTTTTATAAAAAATTATAGGTAAATGAAATTAATAGAAAGAAATTTTGATGTTTTAGATAATTTAAGTGAACTTGAATTATTGCAAACCATAAAGAGCTTTCCAGTTTATATGGGAACTGTAACAAGTGATTACAAAAAAGATCTAAAAGCAGACATGTCATGGTTTATAAGTAAAAAAACTGGGATGATACAATTAAACAAATTAATTCCTCTGAATATATTATATCAACAATCACATGATTCTGGAGTAGTAGGTAAAGTTTGGGAAAAACATCACTCAAAGTTTTGTCAGTTTATTGAAAAATATGATCACAAAAAAATTATAGAAATTGGTGGAGCTAATGGAATTTTAGCTAATAAATTCCATAAGAATAATCAAAATATTAACTGGGTAATTATTGATCCAAATTCTAAGCCACTAAAAAATTGTAAAGCAAAATTTATAAATAAATTCTATGATGAAAAATTAGATTTAGATTATAAAGACTCAACTATAGTACATTCACATACACTAGAGCACGTATACAATCCTTTAAAATTTATGTCTGTAATCTCAAAAAAAATTAATAATAATAGATTAATTTTTTCAGTACCAAATATCAAAGAAATGGTTCGTAGAAAATATACTAATGCTATCAATTTTGAACATACATATTTTTTAACTGAAGAATTTACTAAATATTACTTAGATCTTTTTGGATTTGAAATTGAATTTAAAGAATATTTTTTAGAAGATCATAGTATTTTTTATTCAGCCTTCAAAAAATATAAAAAAGTTAAAAAAGAAATTAAAATTAAAAATTACTATAAAGAAAATAAAAAAATTTTTAATGAATATAAAGAATATAACGATAGAATTGTAAATAAATTAAATGATCAGATTGAGAACTCTAAAGGAAATGTATATTTATTTGGGGCTCATATTTTTTCTCAACATTTATTATCAATTGGTTTATCAGAAAAAAATATTACAAGTATTTTGGATAACGATATTACTAAACAATCAAGAAGGCTCTATGGAACAACTTTACATGTAAATAGTCCGAAAATATTAAGAAATGAAAAGAGTCCAACTGTAATATTAAAAGCGGGGGCTTATAATTCAGAAATAAAAAAAGATATTCTTGAAAATATAAATTCTAAAACTATTTTTTTATAGAATTAAAGTAAGAGAGTTTTTACATATCCAAGAAACTCATCCTGTTTAACAAATCTTTGATGGCCCAAATAACTTATCTGGATTGCTCCTGCCACATTACCGACAAAACCAATGGTCTCCATATCATTAATGTGCTTTATAAAGATTGATGTTATTGCGAAATATGCGTCACCTGCTCCAACTGTATCAACAGCGTTGTCAGAAAAAACTGGTATAAATATAGATTTTTTTAAATTATTAATTCTTGTTCCATTTTTTCCGTGCGTAATCGAGCAAAATTTATATTTTGTATTTTTAAATATTTTTTTAAATAATAAATTACTTTCTGAAGTGTTATCTTGAGTTGCAAGCCTAGCCTCTGGTTCATCAAGTGTTATATAATTAGCATTTTTGTATAAAGAAACATAATTATAACCATTATTGGCACTATTGGTCTGAACATTTAAGGTTAAAAATTTTGATTTTTTCTGAATAACATCTTTTATTTTTTTGGAAATTAGTCCGTGACCAAAGTCATTAACTATTACTATATCATATTTTTTGATATTTGAATTTAAGAAACTTAATATTTTCTTTTCAATAGATGGTGTAGTTTGAAAATTATTATAGTTTGCTTTTTGAAATAATTTATTATTACTATCCTTATGTAGGTATCTTGTTTTCTCAAGAGTATAAAAATTTTTTTTTTCAAAGAATACCTTTTTTATGTTTTTTGATAATTTTGAAATAATTTTTTTTTTGTTAAACCCCTTAGTTCCCACCATTGTTAATAAAGTAACATCGTTTGAAAATTGGCTTAGATGATTAGTAGTTGCAAAAATTCCTCCTATATATTTTTCTTCATATGCCTCAGCTACAGACAAGACATCTTCTTTAGGTGATTTGCCAAGAGTTTTACAAAATACATATTTATCAATTATAGCATCACCTATAACTAAAACTTTAGTTTTTTTAGCTTTATTTGTAATTTCTTTTATTTTTTCAAAATTTAATTTTTTTTTTAGTTTTTCTATAAATTTTATTTGATCATTTGTTTTTTTTATGAAGTATTTATTTATTATACTAGACGAGCTCAATGTTTTTTCTTTTGTATAAATTATTTTACCTTTATTTTTTTTTAACAAATTTATTTCTTTAATAATATTTTTTGTATAATCTTTTGAAACATTTTCATATTCATCACCTTTAAAATAGATATTAGGTTTAAGAGTATTTAAGACTAATTTAGCCGTCTTTTCATTTGACAAAACTATAAAATTGACATTCTCCAAAGACGACATTATTTCTAATCTTTTTTTATTGTTATAATAAGGTCTATTTGGACCTTTGTTCACGTAATCAGATGCGGTAATTGATACAACTAAAATATCACACTGCTCTTTTGCTTTTTTTAGATGAAGAATATGGCCATAGTGTAATAAGTCAAATACCCCATGAGCAAGACCAATTATTTTGCTTTTATTATTATTCCTAAGAATTGATAATTTGTCTAATGATAAAATCTTACTTCTCATTTTTAATGTTTCATTTTGATTAAGGGTCTAAGCACTCTCCCTTTTTTTAAAGCCAATATAGCATTATTAATTTTACTTAAATCAAAAGTTTTGGTTATTTTTTTTTCATTAAAAATAGGTTTTTGCTCAAGAATATTGAATATTTTACTTATATCTTCATCGGGTTTACAGCTTCCTCCCCAAGACCCATAAATTTTTTTACCCTTGATTAGATCGAATGGTGATATCTTAATTTTATCTGAATTTTTTGGATGAGAAGAAAAAAAAAGTGAACCATTTCTATTTAACAAATCAAAACCCATCTCTATAGTCTTGCTTAAGCCTGCGCACTCAATACAATAGTCAACTCCTTTAGGAAATGCTTCTTTAAATTTTTCTTTGAAGTTTTTAGATGAACTATTAAAATTATATTTAATACCTAAATTTTTTGATAATCTAATTTTTGTTTGATTATTATCTATACAAATAATATTTTTAATTCCTATCTGTTGTAATATTTTTAAGGCCACATAACCAATACCACCCAACCCAATAATTGCTACAGTACTATTTATTTTGGGTTTCATCTCATTTAATACTATACCACCACCTGTTAGAATTGCACATCCATAGAACGCAGCTTCTTTATCGCTCATTTTTTTTGGTTTAATAAAAACTCTATTTTCTGAAATGATCGAGTAGTTTGAAAAAGTTGTTATAGATCCAGCATTAATTTTTAATTTTTTTTTATAGATTTTTTTTGGACCATTATCACCACCTTTTCCTTTTATCCAACTTAATATAACTTTTTGACCTATTTTAACTTTTTTAACTTTTGCCCCAATTTTTAAAACTATTCCACTTGCCTCATGCCCCAACATATGTGGTATATATTTTTTTGTATTATGGGTTCCATTTATTTCCATCAATTGACTTTTACATACACCTGTATATTTAATTTTTACCAGAACATCGTAAGGACGTAAAACTTGTGAGTCTAAATTTACAATTTCTAATTTAGAATTTTGTTTAAATAAAATTGCAGATGAAATCTTTAAGTTGAAATTGACCATCTAATTATTGGTATTGGCAACTGGTGAAGATAGAAATGGATGCATCTCAGATAATGGTTGAGGGCTAAAAGTTCCATCATTATTAGTTTTATATCCCTGTTTAAATAGGGACTCTTGATTTTCATCAACCATTACTTCACAAACAACAGGACCTTTGAATGATAATAATTTTTTTTTATTTTTTAGATAATCATTTTTATTTTTTATTTTTAAATATTTAATACCAAAACTTTTAGAAACTTTTTCAAAAGATGGCATAGTAAGTTTCCAATCTGGATGAGTCCCATAAAATTTTGAATTTAAAAATTCTTTTTGAGTATGTCTGATTGCCAAATATCCATTATTATTAACTAATACAATTAATACATTTATTTTGTCCTGATAAATTGTTTGTAAATCTTGTATATTCATCAAAAAGCTACCATCTCCAATTATACAAATATATTTTTCAAATTTTTTACTTTTTGAACATCCAATTGTTTCGGCGAGCCCTGTTCCCATTGATGATATAGATGAAGAGCAAATAATACGATCTCCTTTATTTATATTACTACTTTGAAAACCAGCATATAAAGCTGTTCCACCACCATCAACAATTATACACTTTTTATTTTTTATTCCTTCAGTCAAGTCTTTGATAATAACATTTGAGTTTGGAAAATTATTAATCTTAGGTTCGTACCAATTTTCTTTTTTGAGGATCTTGCAGTTTTTCCATAAATTATTAAATTTATATTGTTTGTTTAAAATAATTTTTAAAAACTCTCCTACATCAGTGGGAATTTTTAAATCAAATTTGACATTCAAATTTTTCATTTGATCTTTGTCAATATTTACAATTATTTTTTTTGCGCTAGGTGCATAATTTTCATAAAGTGTGGTTGTATGAGGTATGGATAGGTGTGTACCTAAACAAATAATTAAATCTGATGAAAATACAGCTTTGTTAGCACCCCTTTGACCGCTCATACCTATAATGCCTAGATTTAAATGATGATTAGTAGAAAAAATATCAGCAGAATTCCAAGTAGTTACAAATGGAATTTTTTTTATTCTAATAAATTCTTTAATATTATTAATCCCATTATTTGATGTTCGAAGTCCATGACCCAATATAAGTAAAGGTTTTTTAGAATTCTTTAAATATTTTTTAAAATTATTTGTTTTAAATTTTATTTTATTGTTGTTAATTTTTTTTGACTTTTTAAACTTTATATCTGACCATTGAAATTCTAGAGGAATATCAATCCACACTGGTCCAGGCCTCCCATTTTTTGCTATAGAAATAGCTTTTCTTACTTCAAAAATAAATTTTGATTTGTCATTTATAAACTTTGAATATTTTGTTAGTGGTTTAACAACATCACATATGTTTACTTCTTGAGTACCTACTTGTCTGACTTTTTTTCCATAGGACGTATGTTGAGATCTTGATTGTCCACTAATGAATAAACAAGGTATAGAATCTTGCCAAGCTGCCATAAGACCGGTTATTGCATTTGTACATCCAGGTCCTGTAGTTACTATTGCGCAGCCAATATTTTGATTACATTTAGCATTTGCTACAGCTGCAAGAGCCGCTGATTGCTCATGATTAGTATAAGTTACACCGATTTTTTTTTTTTCGATGGAGTCAAATATATGAACAACAGCCCCACCTTGAAGCCCAAATACATGATTTATGGAATTTTCTTGAAGTATTTTAGCTAATGTGTCTGTTAGTTTCATCCAGAATTATTATAATAAAACAATTACTTTTTACCAACACCTATTGCAAATAAGTAGTGAGCCATTGGATAGAATCCAGTGTGCATAACTTCATCATTCATCGAAAAAACAAAAGTATTATGAAAATATCTATCAAAAAGTTCTTTAATTGTTTTTCCACTTTTTAAGTTTATATGTTGATGATCACTTCTAAAATGTGCATGCATTGAAGCACTTTCATTTGGTGTACCAACTATTAATACTCCGTTTGTATCAAGACATTTTACCATATTATCCATGAATTTTTTTTCATACTCAGGTTCCAAATGTTCGATTACATCAATATTAAAAATCCCATCAAAATTTTCTTCAATCGTATTTTCGCTAATATCTAGTTCTATAAAAGATGTATTTTTTAAGTGTTTTAATCTTCTTTTGTTTCCCTCAATATTTCTTGGTTCCCAATCTACACAAGTTAATTTTTTTACACTTTGAGCAATTATTGGAGCTCCAAATCCATCACCACATCCAACTTCAAGAACATTATTTTTACCATTAAGCATTTTTGCACAAAATTTATATCTAGATAGCACAAAAGCCATATGCTTTGGATCGTTAATCAAACTATATGATGTCCATGGACCCAGTTTAAGTTCATCTTGATCAAATTGATCGTGCGTTGCTTCCAAATGTAAATTCCAAGCTTCTCTATCTTTTTTTATATCAGTCATTTAATTTTTATATCTCCTCAATTTAAACATGTCTATATCATTATATAATTTCTTACTTAAAGATTTGTCACCCCATTTATCATGCACTACAGAAAAATTTCTTCCTCCAACTATTTTTCTTCCTTGATTAATACCCCAATTAATAGCTTCAAATATTTTAGAATATGAGGTGCCAGTCTCACTTGAATTAAGAAATTTTTTTACTCTTAAAAAATTTTTTCCTGCCTTTTTGCCTGCTGCTATCGTTTCAAAATGTGTTTTAGTTTTTGTAAAACCTGGACCTATTATAAAAATATTAATATTTTTATACTCGTCATCAATTAATTCACACATCTTAATAAGCGCTATCTTAGATACACAGTAAGCAGAATAATTTGTAAATGGATTATTTGTTCCTCCACCAGCCATTAATATAATTGAATTTTTTTTTTTAGACCTAATCTTGTATAGTCTATGAATTGTCTCTAACTGACAAATAAAATTTATATTAATAGAGTTTTTCCAATCTTTAAAATTTACATCAAAAAATTTAGAAATTGGCACCGTTGTTCCTACAGAGCTAAATATGTAATCCCACTTAATTTTGTATTTTTTTAAATTTTCAACAAATTTTTTTATTTGATTAGATTTAGTTATATCACATTTAAATAGCTTAACTTTGGTTGAAGTTAACGTGGGTTTTAGTTTTCTATAAGTGCCTACAACTTTGAATCCTTTTTTTAAATATTGTTCAGCTATATTCTTTCCTATATCTGCATTTATTCCTAAAATTATAATTGTTTTTGACATTAATTTTTAAATTAACATAAATGATTGTGACACATATATGGTACATATATATAATGTCTCGATTATCTAGGATCAACAGGAATTATGGTATAAACCAATAATAATCACCAGTGTAACCAACTTCTTCAAATATTTTTTTCCAGTCTCTAACAGACATTATTGTTTTTGCAGTTAAGTTCCATTCATACATTCTTATTTCCTCTTCTTTTGTGTTGAAGGCATCAACAGTAATAAAAGAACTTATTTTTGAAACTCTTTCAATTTCTCTTAGAGCTTGTTTGCATTCATTTAAATCTAAATTATGTATCGTATTAATGCTAATAGCGTAATCAAATGAATTATCTTTAAATGCTAAACTCTTTGCATTTCCAACACTCACATTGTTCTTCACTTCATTTTTGCAATTTGTAATAGCATATTCAGAAATATCTATTCCTCTAATATCAATTCCTGGTATTTGTTTTGTAAAGTCATAAATCATAAACCCTTTTGCACATCCAATATCTAAAATTGATGATGAAGATTTTAAATTCCAATATTTTTTAAATGTAGGTATTACCGGTCCCCAAAATCTTTCGTTATATTTAAAACCTCCATAACCATATTTTCTATCGGAGTCAAAAAATTCAAAATCAAATTTTCTAGCTATCTTTCTAATCTCTTCATTTTTTTCACTCGCTCTTTTTGAGGTGTCTCTTTGAGGTTTTGGATAATTTTCTAAAAGATCAATTTCTACACCCATTTTATAAGCCTAATTTTTTCATCCATTTTACAGTGTAAAATTTATTAAAATTTAAATTTTTTTGAAATTTGTGCCAATCTCTTACTTCAGATATTGCATCCTCTACAGAATATTTCTTTTTAAAACCTGTTTTTAATAATTTAGAAGAATCTTGTCTATAAGACCTTTGATCATTAGATATTGTAATTTTAATCTCTGCATCTGTAAGTTTCTTAATTTTTTTTGCGATATCTAAAATTTTTATATTTTCAAATCCAGCATTATAAGATCCTATTTTTAATTTTGGTTTTATTAAAAAATGATAAAATACATTTACAATATCATTAACATGTATATTAGGTCTTATTTGATTCCCTCCAAATACTGTCATCTTATTAAATTCCATTGCTTGAAAGGTAAACATATTTACTGAAACATCTAATCTCATTCTTGGTGAAACTCCACAAACCGTTGCTGGTCTAATTATATGAGCAGGTATTTTATCTTTGTAGCTTTCAACAATTTTTTCAGCAACCATTTTTGTCTTATTGTAAGCTGAAATAGGCACTAGTTCTAAATTTTCTGTAACTTTTTTTTCCTTTTTGACACCATATACACTCCCAGAACTTGAGTAGATAAAGTGTTTAACATCAAATTTAACTGCTTGATCAAGTAACATTTGTGTGGCTAAAACATTCACCTCCCAAGACAGCTTTTCGTTTAACTCCACACCCGGATCATTAGCAATATTGGCAAGATGAATGATAGTATTATAATTTTTTAAACTATATTTTTTAATATTTCTAATATCATCTTTAATTATTTTGAGTTTTGGATGTTTTTTTAAGTAATTTCCAAACCACTGCGTGTCAAAGACTGTTACATCATACCCTTCGTTTAATAATTTTTTTGTTAGTAA
>CERI01117606.1_pt1 | contig 11861 bp, 4 predicted proteins | sample 350261 | NCBI WGS metagenome assembly CERI01 (sample SAMEA2620979, study PRJEB7988) | marine metagenome | isolation source: saline water (ENVO:00002010), including
TCCGGTTCAGGTTCTGGTTCAGGTTCTGGTTCAGGTTCTGGTTCTCTATATATTGAGGTAAATTCACGATGATCTCCTAATGACAACCAGCAACTAGTTGTATATTCATTCCAATCTAATATCAAAGTGTGAAATACACCGTCTCCATCGCTTGAATAAGGGTTATCCGAGTTCTGACCTTTAAAAATTGCATATTTACCACCTACCCAAGTAGCATTACCAAGTCTATTATTTACGGTTATATCACCTATTGTGCTTATAGATACTGTTGTAATAAAAAATGCTTTATAGTCATTTTCGCTATATACTCCCATATTTTCTGTAACATCACTCGTAGCGCTATTATAGAATTCTTCTAATGTGCGGCTATCGTAAGCGTTATGGGGTGGGGTAACAATAATTTCAACGTAGTCTGCATCCAATTCAACTAGTTTTTTTTTTAATTCACTATTGACGTCCGCTACCATAATCTCCTTTGCTAATACATCCGCGGCATCTAAAGCATCAGCTACTGTTGGTGCACCATTTTCATTTTTAAAATATGTTGTATATGAGATTTTTGTACCATCTTGAAACAATGTATTTTCTACTAATGGATATTCATTCCATAATATATGAGTGTGAGTGTGTACAATTGAACCGGATGAGTCTGTGAACATTTGTGAGGGACTGTGAGTCTGAGTAGTAGTAAACCATGTACCAGTAAGTACCTGATTAAATGATATAGCATTATTAAACATACTGTCCATATCTGAAACATTACTTACGTCCCAATTATTTAGGTCTTGATTAAAATCAACTGCAGATTTAAACATGTTTTTCATGGTTGTAACATTACTAACATCCCAATTTGAAATATCTTGATTAAATTTATTTGAATTTCTAAACATATGTCTCATGTCTGTAACATTACTAACATTCCAACTTGAAAGTTCTTGATTAAAATTGTTACAATTTCTAAACATTCCATTCATGTTTGTAACATTGTCAACATGCCAATTTGAAATATCTTCATTAAAACTATTATCTCGAAATATTTCTTTCATATCTGTTACGGCAGACACATCCCATTCATTAATATTAACGGGGATAGCTCCCTCATGATAATCTAATATTGCTTGTATTAATTCGGTTTTGTTAGTAATATGAGGATAGTTCATTAGTTGTAATAGAATTATATGAAAAAAAGAATAATTTAACGATTTTCAGGATCCCAAATTGCTACGGAAATATCGTCTCTACTATTTGAAATATAAGAATAATGTAAAAAGTTATTTTCCTTGTCATAATATTTCCAACATTTTATCCAATTATTTTTGGCATAATCTGCTAAATTAACAGCAGTACTCTTTTTATTTGAAAAAAAAACGGTATTATCTTCGCTTATAACATCCCAAAAACCGTCGGTTGCAACAATAATTCTCCATGTATTAGTTAATTTTGAATCAAATGGAATAAAATGTGTTTGATAATTAGAATTCATTATATTATTAGAACCAAATGAACGGGTAAGAGGTGTTTGAATAATGTTGTTAAAAGTAAATAATCTTGTGTTTTTAGCAGTAATTTTATCATGATTTATAACTGAAATTTTATAAACAGATTTAAATGCTACATTTTTTTGAGCCATTTTAATAGATTCATCGTTATTTTCACCATCATGATTGGAAGACCTCCAAAAAGTAGAATTATTTCTATATAATCTAATTTGTGAGTTTCCAATCCAAAAAAATAAAAAACCAGATTTATAAATTTTAACAATAGAAATACTAATATAATCATTGTCATTGTGCTTTTGTTGCAATATAATATTTTTAACCTGATCCATAGGATGAGAGTTTTGTATAATGACATTCCATTGTAAATTTCGTAAAATATTTATTAAATTTTCATTACCATTACCATCAGCAACAACAATCCATTCTATATCATTAATTTTTCCAAGTTTAATCATGTCTTTTCCTGAAATATGTGGATATTCAATATATTGTAACATATTATGTATAAATATATTGATAATTAAAATTATTTACATGTATAAATATTTAATGTAACGTTATAGTCTGTTTCAGTCTCAATATTCATAGTATTTTCTAAAATACATTGTGTTTTTATATCGGGAAAAAATGTGTCACAATCAAAATCATGGTCAATATATGTAACAAAACACTTTTTAATAAGTGAATTATTTAAAAAATATTGATAAACGGATGAGCCACCAATTATCCATATATTATCATATTTATTTTTAATACAGTGTGAATTTATAGAATCTAAAGAATCATAAAAATGAACATTATTATATCCTAAATCATTCGTAAGCGTTGTTGAGAGAATAATATTTGTCCTATTTGGTAGTGGTTTTTTGTTAATACTCTCCCATGTTTTTCTACCCATAATTATGGCATTATTACCATTTCCCTTTGTTAATGTAGAAAATATTGAAAGGTCTTCTTTTATTTTCCAAGGAAGTTTACCGGATTTGCCGATTCCATTATTTTTACATATAGCAACAATTAAATTATACATAATAAATTTATTCTATATTATTTTTATATAGAAATGATAAATAATTATAAAGTGATAACTTTGGAAGAAAAAATAGAACACATATATGTTTTTGTGGGTAAAAGAGATATAAATTATAATGAATTGTATAAAAAAAATAAAGAAGATAAGTTATTTTTAAATATTTTTACCGAAAAAGAATTAAAAGAATATAGTAATAAAAATGTAGAATTTGTTGACGGTTATATATATGATGATGACAGTGTAGAGATAATAAAAAAAAAAATAGTAATGTATTGCAATCTAAATATAGCATATGAAGAATTATATTTATTTTATAAAACGAAAACAACTATAGATTCAAATAAATTATATGACAATCTTACACAAAAAGGTAATGTTAAATTAACAAAAACAATATTAAATGATTACTTATCAAATTTTGAAAATATTCTACAAAATGAATTAAATAAAGAAATTTATACGCGGGAAAATATAATTGAATTAGATTTAGAAAAAAAGGAATATATACAAAATGTACCACTTGGGCAAGAAATTAAATATGAAAATTTATATACAGTTAATCCTTACGAAAGTAATTATGATTATGAAAAAAGAAGTAGTGAAATATTAATAAATACACAACACAAAAAATTATTATTAACAAGTTCTAATGTAGAAAATAATACAATATATCTTTGTTTAGCAGAAAAATTATTAGAACATGTTAGCAAAGATGGAGAAAATGCGGAATTAATAACTATAAAAACATACTATCCAAATTTGGTACAATATAGTAAAAACAAAAATGAATTTGAATTAGTAAGAAGAAAGTTAATAGAAAATACAGAAGAGAGTATAAATGATGCATTTGTTAAATTAACAGAAAACATAGATTTATTTTATAAAATACACATGATTGAATCAGACGAAGTAAAATATAAATACGATGAGACAGGAATAACAGAGATTGATCTGATTAAAATTTCAAAGACAGATATAGAACTGCCACTTGAAATATTATTTAAGTTGATAAATTCTGAACTAACGCGTCCACTAATTAAATATAATCCTGGTAAAAAAACAGAAAACATATATAGATTATACACGAATGGATTATCAACAACTGGAAAAAAAATACCATTATTAGAAAAGAATGAAATACTTAAAATTTCAAAAACATTAGGTTTGTCAAAAAGTGTATCAATATATTCAAAAATTAATGAAGTAATAAATATCATAGAAATAGAAAAAAATGCAACTTTAAGAGTAAGAATAATATATGACAAACCAAAATTAATAGAAGAAATAGAGGAAGATATAAAGTCGGCGTTAAATCCAGTAATAGACATAGTTAATAGGTATACGTCGAAAATGAATTATAAAATAGGGCATTTTATATCATTAAAAAATGATAATATAATATTAACAGATATAGCTTATATATGGTCATTACCTATAAAAAAACAACTTCAACTTGAAACAAAAATTGCATGTTTATCGAGTGTGTTTAATTTAATAGAAAATGTTGATAAAGTGGACGCATCATTAAGATTCAAAAGAATATCAAATTTCAATAAAATGGACAGTCAAGATTCATTAATAAGAGAATTGAAAATTAAAGAATATCCTGATGAAAATGTATTAAATTCATTAGTAAATAATTTTGAATTAACAAGAGATGAAGCGATACAAAAGTTGTCTGAATTTTATTCAGCACAACAAGTAGAACAAAATGCATTTAACAGAAAAAAAATAAGAATCAGAAATAATCCAGGTTTTTTAACAAAGATTACAAAAGATAAATACAGTAATATGTTAGAAATTAAAATGAATGGTATAGATAGTATAAAATATTTGGAAACAATAAATATATACATTGATGCAATAATGAAAATTACACAAGATGACAATATAGGAAAAAACCCTGAAGTTGAAAAATTATGTAGTGGTTTAGAGGTTATTAGTGAAGAACGGGATGAGATTATTGTGGATGTTGATGAATTAGAGTCTGAATCTGAGGATGAGGAGGATATATTGAATAAAATGAAAAGCATGGCATATAAAGAAAGTGAAGAAGAAGAAAGTGAAGAAGAAGAAAGTGAAGAAGAAGAAAGTGAAGAAGAAAGTTTAAAAGATGTTCAAGGTGTTGAAGAGACAAAGGGTAATGAAGGAGGTGGATATGGGTCGGATGATGATGTAGTAACAAATATTACGGGAAAAAGTTTAACAAATCCAAATCCATTTTTTGAAAGACTACAAAAAAGAGTACCTTCATTATTTTTGACAGATAGTGATGGTGATTATAAAGCATATTCGCGTATATGTCCGTCAAACCTTAGCAGACAACCAGTAATATTAACAGATGAAGAAAAAGAAAAAATAGATAAAGAACATGCGGGTTCTTATGCAGATAAGTCGATACAAGTAGAAAATGATGGAAAAAAATACCATTATGTATGTCCAAGATATTGGAGTTTAACAAAAAATGTAAGTTTAACAGAAGAACAAGTAAAAAGCGGAAAATATGGAAAGGTAATTCCACAAGGTTCGAAGGTAGTTCCCGAAGGTGGAGAGATAATAGAATTTAAGTCAAAACATCATACAGATTCAAATGGAAATTATTTACAACATTATCCGGGATTTTTGGATAGACCGAAGCACCCAGACAAAAAATGCATTCCATGTTGTTTTAAAGGTTGGGACTCGACACAACAAGTTAAAAGACGTAAAGACTGTTTGGAAGAAGAAAAGACTGAAGAAATAACAGAATTTAATGATACATATATTCAAGGTCCTGATAAATTTCCATTAAATGCAAATAGAATAGGACATTTACCATTATCAGTACAAGATTTATTAAATGTTGATAGTAATAAATGTCAAGAAAGTTCAAGATTAACGTTAAATAAGCCATGTATGTTAAGATATGGGATAGAACAAAATAAAGAACAATCATTTTTACAATGTATTACAGATATTTATGGAAAATATAAGAATAAACAAATGAATATTACAGAATTAAAAGAAAACTTGATAGAAAACCTAGATATTGATCACTTTGCAACTTTACAAAATGGTAGTTTAGTAGAAGTATTTGGAAATATTAATAATGAAAATGTAGATATAAGTGAAGAATTAGAAAAATCTACGATTTATAAAAATGAATTAAATACAAAATTTATACAAAAATTAGCAAATGCATATAATGGATTTAAGGAATTTATAATGGATAGTACTGTAAGAATAGATCATAAATATTTATGGGATTTAGTGTGTATGCCATTCAATGGTTTGTTTAAAGAAGGCCGTAATTTGATTATATTTGAAATAGATAACCATGATATTACAGATAATGTAAGAATATTATGTCCAACAAATTTATATAGTACAAACATTTTCGATATAAACAAAGAAACAATTATGTTAATAAAAAAAAATAATAATTATGAACCAATATATTTAATAAATTACAATAGTGATAATAATTTAATAATCATGAATTCATTTAATATAAAAAATATGAAGAAAATGCCAAATATAGTAGAGGCATTTAAGTTTATAAAGATGGCTTTAGGTAACTGTCAACCTAAGCCAAGTATTTTGAGTGAAGATATTCCAGAAAAAATGTTAATTTACGAATTTACAAAATCATTAACATTGATAAATATAATAAGCAAAATAGAAAATATAGATTTTTATGAGGTAATAGCACAAATAATGAATTATGATAGTAAAATAGTTGGTATACTAGTAGAAAATAAGGTAGGTACATGTTATGTGCCATGTTTTCCGTCAGCACCAATAATTGGAAATAAAGTAAAAACAATGTTTATAGATGATTATATTCCAAACAATTATAGTTATACAAAAAATTTTTTGGAAACTTTAAATACACTTTCAAAAAATACAATTCCATGTGCTCCTGTTATAAAAATATTAGATAATGAAAATCTCCTTGTTGGTATTTTAACTCAAACGAATCAATTTGTTCAAACAGAGCCTGAAGTAGATACTTATGGTGATGATTTAAAAGTTATGAGAGATTACAATTATGTTTTAATAGATAAGGAAATATTATTAAATAACAATGTAGATAATGAGAGAATTATACAAGTAAAAAAAATTAGAAAAGAAAGTGCAATATATAATTCTTTTAGGAATGTAATTCGTATAGAGTTAGGTAAAAATTCAAATTATAAAACAAAGGAAGAAGTAATAGAAATAATAGAAAATAAAGGTATGTTATATTTATTAAAATTAAGGTTAATAATAGAAATATTAACAAAATTAGTAGAAAATGATGTATGTTTTACAGAAATTGATGAAAAAATTATATTAGAAAATAACGAATTAATAATCTCAGATGAAAATTGTTCATTAATAATTCCAAAAAAAAATTTAATTACAAATAAAGATAATAAAATGTTATATTTTACACAAATTGCAGATGAGTTAATAAGATATACAAATTACAAGTCATTTATATTGCATTCAAAATCATTAGTTAATTTTGGAAATGTTCGGTATAATTTACATGAAAATGAAATTATATTAGTAGAGTCTTTAATATTAGATAATTATTTAGAAAAATTAATACCAATGGTATTAAATAAATATGCAAAATATGGTGCATATGATGATACTTTACCATATAAAACTGAAGATTATAATGTAGAAATAAGCGAAAATAAAGTTGAAATACCTGAAGTAAAAGAAGAAGAAGAAAACATTGAGTTAAATACAGAAGACATTCAATGTAAAGGGCCAATAAAAAATAAAATAGCATCAAATTCAATATGGAAAAATGACTTTCCAGATGATTCTACAATATTAAAGTATGATTCAGAAAATAACATGTGTACATTTCATTTGATGATAGACCTATTGAGAGATAAGAATATAAGAAAGAATATTAATGAACTAAAAACAGATTTAATAGAAGAATATTTGAAACTGACTGAAATAGATAATAAAATATTGATGAATGAGCTAAGGTCTCAAGGAAAAGCAGATATGGTAAACAGTATAGTAAAAAAAAATGTTTCATTGGAAACAATAATAATAAATGATAATTATTATGCAACAAACCTAGATATATGGTTACTAGCAACAAAATACAATATACCAGTTGTATTTTATATGTCAATGTTAAAGGATAAAAATTCATTTTTAGTAACTTGTAAAGATGGTAGTGATTCATATTATTTTGTAAAATCAAAAAATACGCGTGTAAAAGATGATAAACCTATATTTCGATTAATAGTTAGTAAACCTAATAAAAAAAATATTCATATACATGAATTAAAAGTTAATGTAAAAAATGAATTAGAAAAAGAATTAACTATACAAGAATATTTTAAATTAAGTAGAGAACAAAGATACATAATAGTTAAAAGGAAATAAATGACTGTATGTTATTTTGGATAATTTTTCTACCAAATTGAGGTTTTTGTTTTTTAAAATTAGTTAACTCATATTTTATTAATTGTTTTGATTGAAATTTAAGAGTAGGTGAACTAGAATATTTACTTAATAAATAATTTTTTAGTAAATTAGACAAATTTTTATAAAGTATTTCGCTTGGAAAATCATGATGAATTTGTAAAATATAATTATATTCAAAAGTCATTTCATGAATATGAAATAATTTTTCATTATGTGTGGCATTAGTTATAAATTTGCAAATAGCAATGTCACCTATCATTGATTCATTCTGAATTTTAAATTTTTGTAGATTAAAATTAGATAAAAAATATTGATGCATTAATATAGGTAAAACAATATTTGTATTTCTAACAGAAAAGTATATATGATATAATTGTGCTTTTGTAAAATCAATATTTGTATAAGGATTTCGAGGTTTTAATGGTTCAGCAAAAAAATCAAATGAGTTTATTAGAGAATTATTAATAATAGAAATTATGTCAGACATACGAAAAGAATATATAGTACAATTGTCTGTATCATATATATCGAATAATAGGTGTTTTGGTATTTCAGACAAAGGGTTCATATACAAGTCATAATCAATGTTAAATCTTTTGTATGATTTCAAATGTATTTTTCTAAAAAATCTTTTTAATGTCCAATAATATTTTTGGTTTCTTGAAAAAATGTTAAATAACATGTTACGGGTTTCTTCAGAAATGAATAGAGCATTAATAACAGTTTTTTTTAAAGCAATAAATTTAGAAAGTTCACTTTTAATAGAATAAACTAGAGAAAAAACCATAATGTCTGTGTTTTGAATTGGTTGAAAATCAAAATTTACCTTAATCTTTATACCAGTATCTGTTGATATAATAAACAAAAAAAAATCCATATTAGTATGTATATATATAATAACAATATTATTTATATACAATTAGAATTCAATATCATATTCTTTATCATCAATAATGTTATTTGAAGAAATGAATTGAGTATTATTTTGCATCGTAATATTTTGTATAGAACATGGGTCATTGTTGTCAATGTTAAGATGGATATCTATGTCAGTAATTTCTTTAGAAGGTTCTTTATCTTTAAGATCTTTAAAATTTTCCATATCAATCAAAACCTGAAATGCGTTTGTACCAAAATAACCTTCCTGTCCGCACATAACATTCGCTGATACTCCTCTCATGGGATCTAATTCAGCATGACGAGCAGCTTTTAAAAACATTTCGGGTGTTTCTTCGAATGAAGCTTTTGCAATTGGTCCAATGTTATCATTGTTAATTCCATGTCTAAAAATGGAAATCATTTTTTGTTTTGTAGTCATTCTATCACATAATAAACTTAGATGGTGATAATTAATATATGTACTATCAAACTCAATAACTTCAGAAATCTCATTAAATATTGCTTGTCTAGCAGATTCAATTCCAAAAACATTATGAATTTCTTGAATATCATTTGTGAAAGTTCTGTATACATCAATGTAATCAAGAGCTAACAAATCAAGTAAATTTGTTCCAACAGTGTCTAGCACCCATGTTTCTTTTTGTTTATATGAACCTAATTCTGAATTATAATAAAGGTTATCAGTTATTTTTCTTGGAATAACTCCATTAATATCTTTTACTCCACGCAGAACCATGTTGTCTAATAATTCATTTTGGAAGTTTTGTAGTAAATATAGTTCGTCAGATTGGTCTAACGTTTTTTGTATTTTCTTTTTATCATGAATCATACGAATTCTAAAAATTAACTGTTCATCATTGTAATCACTATATACACATGTTACTTTATCTTGATAGGAATTCTGGATAGCAAAATGAACGTCATCCATAGTAATATTTTTATCTAACATTTCTTGCGCATTCATTTCAATTCTAACAATCCACTTTGATAATTCTCTTTCTTCTTCTTCAATACCTTCGGTACACTCTGTTAATGTGTCTTGAAATTCTTTGTATTGTTTTAAAATATCTTTATCGGTGTCAATAAGAGTTGACAAATCATCAGGGTCAAAACATATTTGAACATAATTAACAATTGCACGAAGTTTTGTATGTTCTATACGATACATAACTTCATCAGTAATTGACTGATTAGTTTCTTCATGTTCAAATAAATGAATTGTACAAGATGGATTTTTAGGATTTTCTGAAAGTGATAAAATTTCTTCAATACGAGGTACACCGCGCGTTACATTTGATTTACTTGCAACTCCAGCAAAATGGAAAGTATTAAGTGTCATTTGAGTTGTAGGTTCGCCTATACTTTGGGCTGCAATAAGACCTACCATTTCACCAGGACATACAATACTTTTTTTATATTGTATTACAATTGTTTGAATTAATAATGTAAGTGCGTTTTTATTAAATCTTTTATGAAACAATATATCTTTAGGATTTAAGTAAAAGTAGTATAATGTTTTAAACAATTCATTTGGTTGAGCATAATAATTATTATTTAAAGCTTCAAAACCTTCATCTATCATTTCTAAAAATTCTTTTGGGGTAATATCAACCAATGAATCATCATTAATATCAAATTGTCCGCGAATATTGTTAATAATGTGTTGAAATGCAACTGGACAATGTACAACTTTATTGTCTCTTTTTGCGAAAACACTATAAATAATTGAAGTACGATTCTTAATCATATCCTCTATTAATTCAAGCATTCGTGTTTTCATATGTTCTTTTTGTTTTTTAAAACGTGTTTGTGCTTTTTTTATAAAAATACTATTCTTTGTTGAAGTCCATTTTGTTACATCAAAATGTTCATATATTTGACTAATGTTCATTTCTACAATAGGAATTGTTTGATTTTCTACAAAAGTTGGTTCAAAACCATCGTCGCCATACGTAAATTGAATAATTTTTTGTTTACTATTACGAACTGTCATGTCGTATTCAATCTTAAGGTCTTCCATACCTTTAATCAGTCGTCGTTGTATATATCCGGTTTGCGATGTTTTTACAGCAGTATCAATAAGTCCTTCGCGTCCACCCATAGCATGAAAGAATAATTCTTCTGGTTGTAGTCCAGTAATAAATGAACTTTCTACAAATCCACGTGCTTTTGGCGAGTCGTCAAATTTATTAAAATGTGGTAATGTTCTATCTTCAAATCCATATGGTATTCGTTTACCATCAACATTTTGCTGACCAAGACAAGATATCATTTGTGAAATGTTTAGTTCACTACCTTTAGAACCAGCATTTACCATAATAACAAAGCGGTTATTATCTGCAAGACTCTTACGTCCTATTTTTCCAGCATCATTTGATGCTCTGTTTAATATATTATTAATTTGTGTTTCAAACTCTTGTTCATTTGATTTACCCGTTTTATTTTCAAAAATACCTAAATGTGTTTGATCAATTAGTGTTTTAACTTCTATTTTTTTTGCAGAAATAACATCTGTAATTGACTTATTTGTAACACTATCAGCAATTAAATCGCTAATACCAACACTATATGCACTATACTTCATATATTCAGTAACAATATTTTGTAAATTGTCCACAAAGTCTGAAGATGTATGATTTCCAAAATCGTTGCATATACGCTGGATTAAACCTTTAGATGTATCTCCAAAAACGCCTTTATCAATTTGTCCACGTATGTATTTACCGTTTTTAATTTCTAGAACATTATTTGATGTACTGTATTCTTCGTCATCTTTAAAACGTTTTGTTTTATATTTAAGTGATAGGGGGGGTAATATTTGAGTTAAAATATCAAAACAAGATATTTCTTTATGTTTTAAAACAGAAACATCTAAATCTTTTATACACATTAATAAATTCATGGCATTTCTTTGATTCATTCTGGTATCTTCACGTGTAAAGCGGTAAGAACCTAATAATGAATCTTGAAATACACCAATAATTGATTTATTATTTGCTGGACTA
>CERI01284208.1_pt1 | contig 11859 bp, 8 predicted proteins | sample 350261 | NCBI WGS metagenome assembly CERI01 (sample SAMEA2620979, study PRJEB7988) | marine metagenome | isolation source: saline water (ENVO:00002010), including
AAATCACATCTAACTGGGGGCATGTCGGTATATAAAGTTAAGAGAAGTCTATCGTATGAACCATCTTCCAATGTATCGCGAACCTCGAGAGCTTTTTCGTATGAAACACTTCCTTCATATTGTCTTGGAGTTGGAGCATTACTAAGATAAATATCCTCAACTGGTTTTCTCAACTCTTTTAATAAATTCTTCCATTTTTCGAATAATTCAGGATGATTTCTTTGTAAAGATTCATTATGATGGAATAATGAGGCAACAGAACTGGCCATAGCATCTTTAAAGTGAACTCCCAATCCGTCTTGTGTACTATCCCCTCTCATTGTGTGCGAGATTCTACCTTTTGACTTTAGAGCATATTCATCAAGTCTTTCAAAAAATAATTCGGGATTATGTAAAATAGTATATAATGTTCTATCACACGGACCGTCTATATCGCACCAGATTTGTTTTTTAACTCTTTCTATGTCTAATTTGTATTTCTTTTTTGTTGCCTCTTTAATTTTAGTAGCTTCTTCAAGAGGTTTTAAGTAATAGTAGTCAAATGATGTCAACCATTTTTGAGCGATACTCATTTTAAATAATCTGGGACAGTTAATGATTATCATTGATATTGTGAAAGCAAGATCATCAATTGGAATTTTTTTATCACGAGGAAGATCCTCTGTTACACTATAAATGGCAAGTGCCTGAAAAAAATCTTCTGGTTGAAGAATTACAGCATGAATATCAATTTTAATTGTCTTCATTTTTGGGAAGACATGTTGTCTCATATGTTCTATTCTGGTTAAATGGATGCCTTTATCAGATAGTTTTTTCAATACTTTAATGTAATCCGAATCTTTTAACATTATATTATGTTTAATGAACTTTTTTTATACTCAAAACAGGCGGACTGTTTGATATTACATTTTTTCTTAATATTATTATTCTATCTATAATAACAACACAACAATGTTTGTGCCGAACATTCATATTTAAATTATAGTTATATCCCTTAATTTTAGGAATCATGATGAATGTTATTATTAACTTTAAATACCATTGGGCTTGTTAACTTGTCATTTTTCTCTGATGAAAATCATCAATAAGGTCCAATGCTTTAAATAGAATAATATATATATGTAATATGTCATGATGATAAGTGATAGTGCTTTATTCAAATCATGTAATATAACATCAGACTCTTATGAATACGAGGCTACTCAAAATTTGCAACGTGTTCTTGCGGAATTATCAGAAAAATTCAGTTTGACTATTAATAGTGATGATTTGGAAGAATATCGTGAACCTTTGATTTTAGAACCTTTTTTTCAAGGACCATTTTTACCTGAATTAGTTAAAGAAAGTCATACAGGGAAATATCAACCAGCGACTATTCCAAATATGTGGGATATTAATATAAATGATGAAGAAAGCGACGAGGGGGATGATGAGAATCGTAGTCTACTTAATAATATTCCCTCGCAACAATTTATAGAAGAGAAAGAGAGAGACTGTTGTTGTAAATGTAGCATTTCATAAGGTGATATTTAAAAGACCTTAACAGTTAAATGATTATATTATAATAAGGGTCAAGTAGAATGACTATATGTGAAGTTTGTTGTGAAAAATTATCAAATACTAAATTGCCGTCATCATTAAAAGGTCGAGTGAAATGTGATAGATGTGATTATAAAATGTGTAGAAAATGCGTTCAACTTTACATTCTATCAAAAAATGACGAGACAATCAACTGTATGAACTGTAAAAATATATGGTGTTATACCTTCTTAGAGACTAATCTCCAAAGGAAGTTTATTTCAGGCGAATACAAGGAACGTTTGGGTACTATCTTGCTTTCTAGAGAGAAAACCCATTTAAAAAAATCTCATGGACATGTCAAACATATCCGTAAAATTGAAAATATAAAGGATAAACTTAAGGCGTCAGATGCTGTTTTGATGGCATTAATTCAAATTCGTGGTAAATTTTTTATGGAATATTGTTTTTTCCTGTGCGATATTGATGATAAAATAGATTTTCAGAGAGATGAATCCGTAAATTTAAAAAAACAGCTGCGTGAACTTAATTCGAGCAATTTCACGAATCATCCTTCTATTAGACCATGTTGTCTGCCTGAATGTAACGGAATGGTTGATAAATCATGGTGTTGTTCGAAATGTCTTCGAAAGATGTGTCCTTTATGTTATCAAGTAGAGGACGCAGGTCACATTTGTGATGAGAATAATATTAATACAGTTAGATTATTGAATCAAAATGTCAAGTCATGTCCTGGTTGTGGTACATATATATCAAAAATTGATGGATGTGATCAAATGTTTTGTGTTAATTGTAAAACATCATTCTCTTGGAATAGTGGAAATATAATAACCAATAAATTACATAATCCCCATTATTTTGAGTATATGAGAAATAAAAATGGTATAGAAAGTCGTAATCTAAATTGTGGTATGCTTAATGTTGATATTATACCATTTGTAATGCAACAAAAGCCTGCGATAATAGCATCCAGATATATTTTGAAATATCGTCATGATTTGATAAATTTATTTAACATACAGTTGTCAAGAAATCCATTAAGAAGAATTTTAAAAACATATGTAAAGTCTTTGGATAATGTGTTAAATCCAGAGATTATTTATTGGCAACAACGTACTAATACAGACAACTTAGATCTGCGAATATCATATTTAATGGACAAAATTGATGAAGAGAGATGGAAGAGAACTCTTCTTAGAAGACACAAACTTAATCGTATAGCCGAAAATATCACACATATTATAGAATCTTTCACAATTATTTTAGAAGAGCGAGTATGGAAGATTTGGGAATTACAAGAAGGATATCAATGGATTCAGATTATTAAAGTTATAGACGAAATTACATATATGCGACGTTATACAAATCACGAATTATTAAAATATGGTAGGAAAAATAAGATTGTTATTCCATATATATCCAATACTTTCTGTATTCATTCTAGAAAACCTTGTGGCGAAATATTACCCCCATTTTTTGAAGGAGAGCAACTTAATTCATCAGATATTATTGCTGATTTCTCTGTTGAGTTAATATAATTATACCTTAAAATTTGTAATTTTTTATTACGGCACTTTTCGTCTGTATTTGATTCACATTCTTTAATATTCTTTACTACTCTCTTGTTTTCTAAATCTGATAATCTTAGAATACATCTACTATTGAGATCACCATATAAACACGTAACATCTGTCTTACCTAATTCTTTCAAGGTGGCGTCTATATTATTTAGAAAAGTTGAATACTTATTTAAAGACTCAGTAAAAGGAGCGTGAACGTTTCCAAGTGTAATTATTAGGGAACTATTATCTTTTCTATTAATAATTATTTTTGAATTCTGTATACCCTTTGTTATTCCGCCAATATATCTTTGAGAAACCACTTGACTGAGGAAAATATTTCTATTATTCCAGAATATATACGTTTCAAGACCAAATCCTAAAAGGCGACTTAATCTCGCCTTAATTCCGCGTCCCTTTAATTTGATGACTGAATTGTAAATATCTTTCCAAAGATTTTCTTTCAACTCTAAATTTTTTGAAACTTCTTGTAGGCCAATAATAAATATATCTGTATAATATCCAAATTTTTTGAATTCTTTATCTAATCTCTTTGGGTTAATATCATTCACGTTACCATTTCCTATATTCCATGTGATAATAGCAATCGAGAAATTCTTTACGCGAAATGCATAAAACACCGGATAGTGATCGTTTCCATTAATTGGAACGGAGTCATATACATCGTTGCCAATTTCTTTATGAGTTTTTAACAATACTCGATCCGCATATCCAGGCAATCGTCCAACAATAGTACAGCATAATTTTTTAATAAGATCGTAATTTCCTGTTATTATATGTCGTTTATATGTTGGGGGAAAGGTTATTGGAGCCTCATAATAGTCAGGTAAAAAAGTATTTAGATTATTTTTTAATATGTCGTTAGATAAAAGATAATATATAACTGCATCTTCGACTTTGTTATTTGACTCTAAAATATCTCTAATTTCACTAAATTTTATATCTATTGAATCCATATACTACCCATTATTTAACTTAACTCTGATATTTTAATCAAATATCTCATAAAAATGATAACGTCTATTGGTTTAAAATGAATGTCTCAAATATGGATATTATTAAACCTACAATCCCTCGTCTTGACTCTCGACGAGGATTTCAGACAAAATACAAACAGTTGCTTGAAAAACATATGTATGAATGTGTTATATTTCCTGAACAAAATAATTTTAAAGTAGGAGAACGTGTCTTAATCAAACCAAAAAATTACACCGATAAGAATAGTGTATCTGGGAAAATAGTGTCATTTGTTTCTGATGGAACTTTATATATAAAAACAAATAGTTGGGATTCTGGAAGAAATTATCACCCACTGTTAGTAAAATCCTTGAAAACAGATAATTCAAATCGTTATATTCCCTCCCTTCATAGTATAACATTCTCAAGATTATTGGAAAATCACAAAACAGCGATTACTGAATTATATGATAAATACAATCCATTGTTATAATATAATACAATGGAACTAGCTAATGACCCAATACCACACGCTTCCCCTATAATAGAATCCAATAATAATATTCCAATAGGTATTTGTCTAACAGAATATAATACCGATGTTTGGATCCAAGAACCAGTTCCAGAAGTTATTGTAGTTAATGCTACAAGAACATATCAATCAAAATATAATGGAGCTATTGTTCTGTGTTTTAGAGACAATATAATAAATTTGATGATTTCATTCTTCTTTCAAATATACACACAATATTATGTTCTGTCTGCACTGTTGTCAGTATATGGCTTTCTGGCTATTGCTCATTCGAATCGTGATTCATGTCATTTGAGATTACTTTTTTTGGGAGAAGTAGTCCAAATTCAATTCAGACTTGTATTTTTTGTGTATTCATGTTATAAAAAACTATATCTCTTATTGTTGTTATGTGGCATCGGAAGTATATGTGATGCGTCGTTAATTATTAATACTACAATTATATCCGTACCAAATCCTAATCGTCATATACGTGAAATTCCTCCTTTAGAAGCCATTGAGAATATTTCAGAAGAGGTTAATAACGTATAAAAGAACGTTTTATATAAAACAAATATATAGGGCACATGAAAATATCAAAACCAGAAGAATTTGATAGACAACAAGATATATGCGATGATATTCTTTACACTCAGACTATGATTGAAAAAGATGATTGTTCCAAATACATTGGAAACAAAAATAGTTATCTAAAATTTTTAGAAGTAAGGTTATTGTTTGATATACTGCAATTGTGTCCTAATTCAAAAGCACGGATGACAAAAGGTCATCGTAAAAAGGGGGAGACGAACAAAGTATTGATTAACGCCCATATGTTATCTGTTTGTCATATTTCTTGGATTGGAAAACCCGATGAGATCGATAAAAGCAATGGAGGTTCTTATCTGAATATGAATGATAAGACAATAACTTACTACAGAAAATCTGACGTTCAATATGCTATTTTTGACATAAAAGATATATGGGATTCCATATTAAATTTGGTAAATGAAAAAAAGACCGCAGGTTGCGATATGGTTCTATTTAGTAATAAGAATCTTCAAAAATATCCTGTTTATTATAAGTCGGGTAAGAAAAATTGCAGTTTCTCAGTAGATATTACAAATATAATTAAGAAATTAATAATGAAACATTGTGATTGCGACGAACACGATTTTGAAAATGGACGAACACTTAACGCAATGTTTCAATTAATGAATGAGAAAAATATGCATGATTCAAAAGACCCTATCGACGAATGGGTCCCGAATTGTACTATTTCGCATAGCGAAACCAATATTAAACAAAATAATGAAAACAATACACAAGACGAAGACAACGATATAGTGGAAACACCCGAAGAATTTATGACAAATGAAAAATGGGAAGAAATTTATACAGTTTTGGGTCTTTTTCCATTAGACTGTAAATGTAAAGAATATGGGAAAACTTTATATACGCGCTGTATTATAAATGGTAAGCCACGCAAGGGTATACGACCCAAACATAAAGCCGATTGTGATAAAAAAGTTTCCCCGATTATTGTGTAAAATATGAATAGAATATAATAATATCATTATATATTCTGTCAATGGATGAAATTATACAAAATACTAGCACTCTTAGTTCTTATGATATTATAATAAATCTCATGAATCAACCCGATTTCAGAAAATTATTTGATGATTCGTTTAATGAAGCAATGGAAATTAAATCGGTTGTTCTTATTATGAAAACATATCATTACATTGAATCACAATATATAAAAACACATGGGGTTGTACCGTCAAAAGAATACATGCACTCTGGAATAAGAAAGTTAATGGCGAATAGTAGTACTAGGAAACTACTTGTAGAAAGTACTAATAAATTTATGCAATCTAATCAATCATTTGATATTGTTATGTCGGAAAGTATGTCTAATCTTCTGGAACAAAATATGTGAATTTTTTATTAAAAATTTATAAGTGTACTATATGAGATTTGAACTTATTGAATGTGCTGTAGTTATATTATTACCAATATTTGCGGCTTTGATGGTCAATAATTTTGGTGAAGAAAAAACTCGCGCAAATATGAAAGTTGTCTATTATAAATTTTTTATGTTTTGTGCTATTTTATTTATATCATCTCAAATACCAATTGTTATAACGGAATCTTCTCGTATTGAAATTGCTATTCGAATCATAGGGAATATTATAATGGCAGCATTAATTTTTGAATTTTTTTCATTACCATCGGAAGATACACACCCAGATGATGTTGCTGTTATCCATACCCTTGTATTATGGCTAGTTACATTTATTTTTCTTGCTATGTGTTGTTTCGTTCATTACAAGGACATTTCAGACCAAACAAAGGGGTGGCAAATGCATCCCATAAAAGATATTTTCAAAATTACCAAAAAAATTTATGATGATAGAGCAATGCCTATTAAAGATGTGGAAAAATTTCCTATGTGTAATCTTTTCACATTCGTCAAAAAAATTCCTGCTCCAAAAGAACTACCTAAATTGGATAATTAAACAAGAGACATCTTGTCATAAACAAAACGCAAAAGCGTTTTGGATGTTAGGACGCCACAGGCGGCGTTAGTCGCATCTTGCGATGCTATAAAGAAGCGAATGCTTCACTTATCATCCCTTCAACCCTTGGGTAAATAGTTTCTTTTGGTCGAACTTTTTTTATAAATTCATTACTTCCAGTTCATGGATGATTCCTGTAAAAGCCTTATTATATCCTCTGGCTGTATTTCCTACAAAACCATATACCCTTACATTTGTAAAGGGGAGTTCTTCATGATTATATAGCTCTAATTCTTTCGCATTTTCAAACATTTTTTCATTACTTAGGACGTTTTCACTTGTTCCGATTTTAACAGTCTTAGAAATCGAATTATAAGATACGATAAACCACGTTTTCTTATTTACATTCACACGAACATCAGTATTGTTTTGATAAGACCATAATACATTGTCTCCACTCATGAATACAAATCTTCCATCATTGAAAAATTCTATACATCCACTATTTTTCCCTGGTAACAGTGAAACACCAAATACTCTTCCCATATCTCCTGTTGTATTAGATGTAAAGATACCACGTATTTCCCATCCACGTTCATAGTCAAGATCTATTGGGCCAAAATGATGGATGTGTTTTGACGATTTATTTGATGTTCCATAAATCTGAGTCTCTATGGCTGTTTCTTTGAATTTGTATAATGAATTCTCTAAGCGTAGGGGTGGTAAGTCAATATCCATAAAATTTGTTACTTCAAATTGATGTATTATTCCCGATAAGGGCTTATCATATTTTCTTGAAGTATTTCCTAAGAAACCATACACGGATACATCTTCAGACATTGGTGGACCCCCAAAAGAACTTACATCTAACTCTCGCGAATTTTTGCGAATTTCATCATATCCTATATTCAATTCTGATACACCCAATTTCACTGTTTTACTTGCCGCTGAATACGCAACTACAAACCATGTTTTCTTGTTGATATTAATACTTATTTCAGTATCATTTTGATAAGACCAGATAACAGTCTCCTCATTCATGAAAATAAATTTGCCATTATCAAATAATTCTATACATCCGTTATTAGTTTCTCTAGACGTAGAAATACAGAATACTCTTCCTCCGTCATTATTAATAGTAAATGATCCATGTATCTCCCATCCAGTTGTAAAATCAAGACTTAATGGTCCAAAATGATGTTCGTGTGTTGCTAATTTATTACCTATACCATATTTGTGAGTTTTGGATGTATCTGTTTCTTCATAATTATATAATTGCGTCTCCATCCTTGTTCGTGTATCCTCAAATATTTCAATACCCTCCGATATAAAATTCACTACTTCAAAATTATGTATTAATCCAGAAAATCCTGAGTTATATTTTCTTGAAGTATTACCAAGGAAACCATAAACCTTTACTCTTGTTATAGGTAATTTTCCATTAATACTTACATCCAACTCTCTTGAAATATCACGCATCTTTTCGTAGCCAATATTTATCTCTGACGTTCCTAACTTCACTTTCTGCGTTATTTCTGAATACGATACAATAAACCAGGTTCTCTTATTTTCATCTATATTGATGACATTGTTGTTTTGATAAGACCAAAGATGATTTTCTCTATTCATGAAAATAAATTTACCATTATCAAAAAGTTCTATACATCCATTATTTGTTCCCGGTGTTGTTGAAATACTAAATACTCTTCCCCCATTACCGGTCTTATTCGCTGTGAAAGAACCCCGTATTTCCCATCCATTAACGTAATCTATTTCCACTGGACCGAAGTGATGCTTATGTTTAACTGATTTATTGTTTGTTCCATATAATTGCGGTGATGTTTCAGTTTCTTCATATTCATATTGTATTTCAACTGGTTTATTTATTCCGAAACCAATAAGTTCCAACTCATTTCGGCTTTCGTACTCTTGGAATCCTAATTGTTGTAATCCGGCAATTTCTGATTCTGGTTCGGGTTCGGGTTCTGGTTCGGGTTCTGGTTCTGGTTCTGGAATTAAGTTATTGATTATATCAAGTGAAGTATCCGTTTGTGTCACTGATGATATATCAAAGGTATTGTCAGTGAATGTTATTGGTGTTAAGCCTGACGTATCCGTAGCGTTTGATCTCGTCCAACTATAATAGTATTTGCCAAATGATGATCCACGCATAGCATTTCTGAGAGTATCTTCTATTTGAACGTTTGTAATTGGACCATCTGCGGAAACTAATTTAATAACGAAAGGATTACTTAGATGATGTTCTGTTGCATTTGGTATAGTATCCTTAACAACAACTGGTAAGTCAGCTTCGGGATTTATTAAAATATTAACTAAAACACTATTGGAAAAGTTCCCATTATTATCAACCGCATAATAACTGAATGATACATTTGCATTGTTGTTCTGTTGTGGTTCATAAATTATTGTCTTATTCTTCGGTATTATTGATGATACAGTTGTAGGCGTAATTTGTGTTGAATCGTATTTAAATACACCATGCCATGATCCTGACGCATCTTCCGACAGCAACACTTCATAGTGTTGGATACTGGCTAGTGTTCCTGATGATAATCCAAATGGTATTACAACAGTACTATCCTCTGTCATGACAATATCCTCAATATTTGCTGCAACCATATCTGTTTCTGGTTCAGGTTCAGGCTCTGGTTGTGGTTCAGGTTCAGGTTCAGGTTCTGGTGTTTCTGGTTCAGGTTCAGGTTCTGACTCTGGTTCTGGTTCAGGTTCCGATTCAGGTTCAGACTCTGGCTCAGGTTCGGGTTCAGATTCTGGTTCTGATTCGGGTTGTGGTTCGGGTTCAGGTTGTGGTTCCGGTTCGGGTTCTGGCTCAGGAGACTCGGGTTCTGGCTCTGGTTGTGGTTCTGGCTCTGGTTGTGGTTCTGGCTCTGGTTCAGGTTCCGGTGTTCGACTTTCGTCATAATTATGATAAATTAAATCAAAATCAACAACACCAGTTGTTTGTATTAAAATACCCTTACCAGCAGCAAATTGTAATATAAAATTGTTTGATACATCCAAAGCAGGGGATGATGAATGTCCTCCACCAGTTACAGCATAATTATTTGAGAAAGCGTTATCTATTGAATCCCAGAATATATTTGTTGTGCTGTTAATTTGTTCGTTGAATATTTGATTATAAGAACCACTCAAAATAAAGGGCCATGACATGAAATTGAAACCGAGTGTCAAGTATATTGGCATTGTCTTAATTTCCTTACCAGTAATGCTAATTGTAGCGGATTGTGTTGACGCAGCAAAACCCTTGATATAATAAGCACTTCCGAAATTAATATCAAAAGTGTCGTTCCATGTATCGGTTGCTACGGTATAATTGAATTCTTGCCAAGCTTGATTGAAAATTGTTATAGTTGTAAACACACTTACATTAGATTGTGTAATAATTTGGTCTATACTTGATTTTGATTCATCAACTATATTGAATGAAACAAAGACCCATCCATCAGTGCTTATGGTAATATCTTGCGTTCCAGTAAAATCATCGTACAATTCAATGGTATTATCAGCTAATGTGACCATCTGCATATTGCTAAAAATCGCATTGTTAAATTCTGGATTTTCTCCTAGTGGAGCCAATCTTAATCCCGCTCCATTGTATTCCCATATATTTGACTCATAATAGGTAGTGCTTGTGTAAGCTGTTTGGCCTGATGGAAGAGCTGCGAAATGTGTAATCATGTAAATTGATGAATAATTTGAAGCATCCACTTCATTACCAACATCAGTATATGTGTATGTTAAAGCATTATCAGCCAAGGTTGAACTTACTAATAATTGACCGTTCTTATAAATATTGTAATTATGTTCTGTTTCTGATAATACAACATTCTTATATGTACCATAGTCCTTATTACCACCGTCAAGATATCTAATATCGGTCGGCACTGATAAATTACTATCTTTGAGATCAAATGAGAAAGATGAAACATACAAATCTTTTACTGTATTTGTAGCACTTCGCCAATGCTTGAAGTACAGTGTGCTTGATGTATCACTTGTGCTTATACCATCTTGACTATAAGAACATGTTATTATTCCAGCATTAGTTACAGCCCATGTTTGTGTGAATGATGTAGCACCACAATACACAAAATCTAAGCATCTATCTCCATAAGTTGAATCTATTGAAAACAATCCAATATAATCACCTACACTCATGAAAGAATTATCGAATACCAATTCAATTACTGTTGGCACGTTTGGATTTACAGTTAAATCTCTCCATTTAACTTCCCAACCTACAGGCGCCATATACTGTGTTCCTGATAGCAACGCCCCAGTTGCTGGTTCATAAGTCACTATATTAACTTCTGGTAATTCCCATGTTATTGTTTTCGACACAGTATCTAATGAACTATCAGTATATTTCACCGTGCTATCAACATTTATTGGAACATTATAATTGCTGGCATATGAATAAGTCGTCAAGTTAGAACTATAAGAATTAGAAGACCAGTTCTCGGAAGTTGTGTTGTCGTCATTATCATTACTCATATTCGTCCAGACATAGACTGTTCCTGTAAAACTCTGTCCTGGTGCTAGATCTGTGAAACGAGTTCCTGTTATGCTATTTTCTGCTGAACCACTACTCAATATGTAACCGGAAGTTGTATTCTGATTACTTGTTGATACATCTGGGCCTTCAATGGAAAAGATATATTCTGTCACATTAGAATCATTCAATTTAACATGACCTGAATATCTTAAT
>CERI01024203.1_pt1 | contig 11852 bp, 10 predicted proteins | sample 350261 | NCBI WGS metagenome assembly CERI01 (sample SAMEA2620979, study PRJEB7988) | marine metagenome | isolation source: saline water (ENVO:00002010), including
ATAGGTTCCACCTGTTCCTGCTGAGCCATCTGCACCAGTGTGACAATTACTATCACCTCCAGTACTTCTTCCAGCATCTACTACGCCGGATTGTGCTCTTATTTCACCTAGTACTGGAAGACCATCATCAAGTTTTTCATCTATAGAAAATGCGTCTGCAGGTGATATTGTTCCTGAAAATCCAACTGATGCAGTAGAGTCATCTTTTAACATTCCAGCTGTAGTAGATGTTGAGGTGGTTTTGTTAATTAACAAAACGGCATTTTGATTATCATGCGGCCAATTGTCGAAAACCCAACCAGAATTTTTAAGTTTTGATGATGGGATTTGTGTATCAGTTACAGACTGAGCGTCTCCAATAGTAATTTTTGCATTAGCAGTGTTAGTATAGATGGTATCATCCACAATGGCGCCTATTGCAAATAAATCTTTCCATGCTTCAAGTCCTTCTGGTTTACTATCAGAATTGATATATTGAATAAATCCGTCATTATTTCCAAGCTCATCTTTTGAAGCATCAAATACTGCCTTATCAAAATCGCCTGGTAAGGCATTATATTGAGTATGAAAAGCTCTAACGGCAACACCAAATCCCCTTGCTTCTGCAGAAATTGCTCTTAATTCAGATCCTCTAATTAGACTAGCACCACCAGTTATGCCAGCTATCAATAAACCAATAATAATCAAAACAACTGACAACTCAATAAGAGAGAAGGCTGATCTAGATTTTTTAGTAGAATGAAACATAATAATAAAACAAAAAATTAAATTAACATAGATCACACTTAAAGTGTGCAAAAGTTTTTTTTCAATTTTTTTAGATAAAAATTAAAATCATTAAATATAATGTTATATTTTGGTTAATTCGGATGGATTTATCTAATAAACAATAATATAGTATGGTGGTATAATTAGTATAATTTAAATCAATAATTTTGAGATAAAAATTGTTCAAAATTTAACTTATATAATAGATCATGAGGTAATAGTTAATTTAAGTCAAAATTTGACCTAAAATATATTTATTATTTTATAATTATTATGGCGCTTGGAGTGTTTTAGTAATTTAAGATAATAAATATTTATTTTTTTAATTTAATAAATTTTTAGATTCATATAGCGTTATATATGATAATTGGATTAAATAAGTTTCAGATATTTATTTAATTACAAATCTATAATATCTTAATTATTGCTATTATATTACTATACTCATCATTGAAATTGTAGCATTTTTATTGTCATAAATAATTTTTATATATTTTAATTAAATTTATTTGACTTCACAGTAAGTTAATCATTAACTACAAATTGATTATAAATCATATTTAACATTATTACAATAATTTGTATAGTTGGATATATGATAATTACTAAATTATTTAAATATTATGAAAAATATTACTTACAAAAAAAGATCAGCTTTTTCACTTATTGAACTATCGATTGTTTTAATTATTATTGGTTTGTTAATTGCTGGTATTACAGGGGGCGCTACATTGATTAGAGGCTCGGAATTAAGAGCTGCAATTGGAGAGGCTAGAGGTTATTCTGTTGCTGTTAATGCATTTTATACTCAATTTGACGAATTACCAGGCGATTTTAGTACAGCTGTTATTGATTCAACTTATGATAATGTTGGAGATAATAATGATTTAATAGAATATGTTAATGCTGCTAATGTAGCAGAAGGAGCTGAAGCTTGGAAGGATTTATTTGCAACAGGGGCTATTTCAGAAGTAGTAACATTTTCTAAATCTGATACAGCGAAATTAAATAATACTGATGTTGGAACTGTCACTGCTGCAGTTGATACTCCTTCTTCTAAGATTAAAAATGCTGGATGGATTTTTGATAAATGGTCTTCAGATAATCAGAATGTTGTTGTTTTAACGGGAAGTTTTACTGGCAAAACTCCAACTCCTTCTAACACCCTTCCTTCTGATTTCGCTGATTCTGCTATTTATGAAGGTGTTGTTACACCTACTGATGCTCTTTCTATAGATAATAAGTCAGATGACGGAATACCTAATAGTGGTAATATCAGAGCTATTACTACAAATACTACATCTAAGTGTTACGATACGCCTGCAACAGCTACCGCAGGAACTTTTAATGTTACTTTAGATGATAATATATGCGCACTAGCATTTAGTGTTAATGTTAAATAAAATCTTCTAAGAATTATTATATAATCTTAAAAGCCTCACTTTTTTAAAAAAGTGAGGCTTTTTTTATGTTTGAGACATTTTTATTGCTTGATCTTCAGCTTGTAGAGATTGAATAAATTCATCAAGATTTCCTATCATGACTTCTTCTATATTGTAGGTTGTTAGGTTTATTCTATGATCTGTAACTCTATTTTGTGGAAAATTATATGTTCTAATTCTTTCGCTTCTATCGCCACTTCCTACTTGATCTTTTCTATTATCAGCCCTTTCTTTTTCAGCTTGTTCTCTTTTATTGTCGTAAAGCCTTGATCGAAGGACTTTCATTGCTTTTTCTCTATTTTTAATTTGCGATTTTTCATCTTGCATTGATACTACAATTCCAGTTGGTAAATGTGTGATTCTAACTGCGGAATCGGTGGTATTTACTGATTGTCCGCCAGGGCCAGAGGATCTAAATACGTCTATTCTAAGATCTTTTTCTTCGATTTTAATATCAATTTCTTCAGCTTCAGGAAGAACCGCAACTGTAGCAGCTGAAGTATGGACTCTGCCTTGACTTTCAGTTTCTGGGACGCGTTGAACTCTATGACCACCAGATTCAAATTTAAGATTAGCAAATACATTATTGCCAGATATCAACGCTGAAGCATCTTTAAAGCCACCAAGCCCAGTTTCAGAAATTGATAAAATTTCAAATCTCCAACCCTTTTTGTCACAATATTTATGATACATATTAAATAATTTTGCTGCAAATAAAGCTGCTTCTTCACCTCCAGTTCCTGCTCTAACTTCAATTATAGCGTTTTTCTCATCGGCTTCATCTTTTGGTAGTAGTGCAATTTTTAGATCATATTCTAATTTATCTATTTTTTTATTGAGGTCATCTTTTTCAAGGCTCATCATCTCTTTCATATCTTGCTCTGCAATTGAAGGGAGTATTTCTTCAATATCATTTAATTCTTTACTATATTTCTTATATTGAGTTGCTAATTGAACAATATTTGTAAGGCTAGAATGTTCTTTTGATATTGATGCTAGCTTATCTCCTAGTGATCCTGGATTAATGAGTTGTTGTTCTAAATTATTAAATTTATTAATGATATCATCTAGTTTTTTTAATATGGACATTTTCTTATAAATATTTTAAATTTTAATAAATTAATAACCTTATCTTGTTTAATATCTATGATTATCGAGATATTAATATATATGTTGTAATTGCAAGGTAAAGATAATTTTTAATAAAATGCAACAATATATGATCTTAAAAAATATTTATTAATCTTATAAGAAGAATTTTAATGGTAAAATCAAATTTTTATATTACCTCACCTATATATTATGTTAATGATAAGCCTCATATTGGTCATGCATATACATCTATTGCATGCGATACATTATCACGCTTTTATAGATTATGTAACAATAATGTATTTTTCTTAACTGGAAGTGATGAGCATGGTCAAAAAGTTGAAAAATCTGCTATTAAACTTGGTAAAAAACCCAAGGAATTTTGCGATGAGGTTTCTAGGAAATTTATCAATTTAACTGATATTCTTAATCTATCTAATGATGATTTTATTAGAACTACAGATTTAAGGCATAAAAAAAATGTTAATATTTTGTGGAACAAGCTTTGTGAAGGCGGGTTTATATATAAGGATATATATCAGGGTTGGTACAGCATTAGAGACGAAGCTTTCTACAGTGAGGATGAAATTATTGATAATAAGGCTCCTTCTGGTGCAGATGTTGAGTGGCATGAAGAAGAGAGTTATTTTTTTAAATTATCTTTTTTTCAAGATAAATTATTAGAGTTTTATAAAAATAATCCTGATTTTATTCAGCCAAAATCAAGATATAATGAGGTGATGTCATTTGTTAAATCTGGACTGAAGGATTTGTCAATTTCAAGAACATCTTTTAAATGGGGAATAGGTGTTCCAAAAGATGATAATCACATTATTTATGTTTGGCTTGATGCATTAACAAATTATTTATCGGCAATTGATTATTTTGACATTGATTCAAAAAAATCTAGTTTTTGGTCAAGTGATAATTCATATCCTATTCATATTGTTGGTAAGGATATATTAAGATTTCATGCAATATATTGGCCAGCATTTTTAATGGCTGCCAATGTTAAATTGCCAAGTAAGATATTTGCCCATGGTTGGTGGACAAATGAGGGGCAAAAAATATCAAAATCTGTGGGCAATGTTATTGACCCTAGTGATGAGATAGGCTGGCTCATTGATCTTGGTTGTAATAATGATTTAGCGGTTGATTATTTTAGGTTTTTCTTGCTTAGTGATGTTGTTTTTGGAAATGATGGAGATTACTCAAGGCAGAATTTTAAGTTAAGAATAAATTCTCAACTGGCTAATAATATTGGTAATTTAGTGCAAAGAACATTAACAATGGTTGCTAAAAATTGCGATTCTAAAATACCTGATTGCGATATTAATAATTCTAATATTAATAATTATCAAATTAGGATTAATAATTTTCATGATATTATCACAAAATTATTTAGTGATTTAAAATTTGATAAGGTCATTGAACAAATTATAGAATTTGCTAATATCATTAATAAAAATATCAATGATCAGGCGCCATGGAATCTCAAAAAGCTTAATAAAATTGAACAAATGAATGAGGTGTTATACATATCTCTCGATGCAATTCGAGTTATAACCATATGGCTACAGCCTTTTATGCCAAAATCTACATCTAAAATATTAGATCTTCTTAATATTGATTATAACAATAGAGGGTATAATGATATTTCTAATAAATTACTGGCTGGCAATCTTGTTAATAAACCAGAATTAATTTTTCTTAGATTGGAATAAATTATGAACCAAGATTTAAGTAATATAAAAATCATTTCGTGGAATATTAATTCTATTCGCCTTAGAATTAATTTACTTCATAAATTTATTAAAGATGTAAAGCCAGATATTATATGTCTACAAGAAACAAAAGTTGTTAATAATGATTTTCCAATAAGTGATATTAAAAAAATGGGCTATCAATATATTGAATTTGATGGAGAAAAATCATATAATGGAGTTTGTATTATTTCTAAAATACCATTGATAAATATCTTAAAAACAGATATTTTAAATTATGGCCATAAAAGATATATTAAAGCTGATTTTATAATTAATAATAAAATATATCATTTACATAATTTTTATGTACCAGCAGGTGGAGATGTGGCAGATATTATAGAAAATCCAAAATTTGACCATAAAATTAAATTTTTAGATTGGATGATTGATTATTTTCAATCTCAAAATGGTTATCATATTATGCTAGGAGATATGAATATTGCTCCATTGGAACATGATGTGTGGTCTCATAAGCAATTAATCAATGTTGTGTCTCATACTTCAATTGAGATTGAAAAAATGAACAAATTACAAAAAACTCAAAATTGGGTCGATACTCATAGAAAATTTATTGATAAAAGTCACAAATTATATAGTTGGTATAGTTATAGAGCCAGAGATCCTTTGAAGTCAAATCGGGGTAGGAGACTTGATCATATTTGGTGCACTTTAAATTTAGAGCAAAAGATAATTTCAAGTAAGATTTATACAAATTATAGAATTGAGAAACAGCCATCAGATCATGTGCCAATTGAATCTATTTTTAATTTATAGTCATAATTATTAATTGAATTTTAAATTAACTTTCTTACAATTCTGAAAAAAATTATTATTATGTCTGATTTAGTTAAAGTTATTTTTGATACCGATAAAGGTAGAAAAGAATTTATGGTGCCAGCTGGAACAACAGTTCTTGAAGCTGCTCACAATAATGATATTGATCTTGAAGGTGCTTGCGAAGGATCTCTTGCTTGCTCAACATGTCATGTTATTTTAGAGCAAGATTATTATGATAAATTATCAGAAGCTTCTGAAGATGAAGAAGACATGCTTGATTTAGCATTTGGCTTAACACCTACTTCTAGATTGGGTTGTCAAATAGTTTTAACTAAGGATCTTGATGGTATTATTCTAAAAGTTCCTAGTGAAACGAGAAATGTTTCTGTTGGTTAATAGCTGCTACTATTTAACAATTTTACTTTTTTCTTTCCTTGATATAAAAAATCATTGCTATTGGTGATATTTGCAATCAATTTATTATAGTTTAGTTATGAATTTAGCTATTTATAAAATCCTAATAATTACTAAATAAATTACTGGGTTTAATTATATTTTTTGATATGTTAAGAAAATCTTCCTTTATTACGTTGCTATTATTAATTACCGTTGCAGTTGCATATTTTACTTTATGGTACTATAAATCAAATAATATTAAATCAACCATATATAACATTGTTAAAAAGCATGACTATGTTAATGTTAGAGATATATCAGTTTCTGGATTTTTTACCAAAAGACAAGTAAAAATAAGTGGCATTAACATTAAAATGCCTAAAAAAATAGTTGCAGGCGGTATTTTTATTGCTAATTTAGATTTTCAAGTTCAAAGCGACAATAAATTTGAGTTAGTAAATATTGGAAATGTCAATTTTAATTATGATAATGGTTCAATAACTAATGTAATCTTTGCTAGCAATCCTGTTTTAGAAATGGATTTAAATGGTGATAATTTTCTTAATGTTAAATATAAAGATAATGGTTATAAGTTGAGTTCTCAATCTGAAAATGACATTGAGAAATATGTGAAATCATTAAATTTTATTCTTGATAGTAAGGTTGTTAATCAAGAATTAATAACTAATATCAGGGTTAATATATTAGATACAAATCTTGTAAATTTGCACAAAATATATCAAAATTCAATCTCTAATTACCTAGTTACAAATATTGAAGAGGGTAATATTATTATTGCCGATGTAAATGAAGATAATATAAAACAAAATGATGATAGTGCTGAAATATTAATTAATGAAATATCTCAAAATAACAATAATAATATATTAGAAGAAATAGAATTTTTAAATGAAGATGAGTTATTGGCATTTTCCAATGAAGATAATAACGAATCTTTGAAAGATGCTGCTAAAATTTTTAATCAGTTAAATAATATTGATAATAATTTAATTTTTGATATAACCATTAAAAAAATCTTAGGAAGCAATATATCGTTTAGTGACCCTACTAAAATAGCTTCATTAAAAAATAACAATATTAAATTCATCGATATTAATAATTTCTTACTTAGTAATAATCATTACAAAATATCATTACTTGGTCAATTAAGAAACTCTATTGACGACTCTAAAATGTCTGGAACTATTAATGTCAATATTAGTGATTATGATATTTTATTATCCTACATAAAAGAAGCTGCTCAAATCATGATTAATGATCAAAATCAAATAATATCAGATTCTGAATTGACCGATATTAAGAGTGACAATTATTCCTTATTTTTAAATAAAGCTATAAGTAATATTGATAATGTTATAATGAATATTAGACAAGATAATGAAGTGGCAAATGAATTGGCGCAAGAAATAATTGATCTTAGAGCTAGCTCTATAAGTCAGGATTCTATTTTTGAAGATGATAGTGATAATAAAGAAGAGTACGATATTAATAAAGAGATTAGTGATATATTGTGGTATGAAGAAAATTATCCTGAAAAATATCAAGAATATCTATCTAAATTAGAAAATAGCAAAAAAAATCTATCATTAAAAATTCACCGGGAAAAGAATTTAGAATTTATGATTAATGATAGGTCGATTAGAGATGTTGTTCAAAGTTTTTAATTTATTCTATAATACTAATAGGTGATGGATGCGTTTGAAGCCTTAAAATGGGGTAGGGATAAATTAAGATTGTCGCAAATTCATAGTTTTAACATTGATACTTTATTAATACTTCAAGATGCAGCTGGCTTAAACAAGGAGCAAATATATTTTGAAAAAAACATTATTAATGCTAAACAATTAGAAATATTTCAGCAAAATATTATTAAAAGATCACAATTTATTCCTGTTGCAAAGATTATCGGCAATAAAAATTTCTATCATGATAATTTTATTGTTAATTGTGATGTTTTGGATCCTAGGCCTGATTCTGAAGTTTTGATTGAAGCATTTTTAGCAAAATATCCAGATTTAAATATTGCTATAAATATATTAGAAATTGGTGTTGGTTCAGGATGTTTGTCGCTAACATTATTAAAATTATATCCAAATATAAAAATCTATGGAGTTGATATTAGTAAAAAAGCGCTAAATATTGCAAAAAAAAATGCTGATAAGATGATGTTAAGTGATAGAATAAATTTAATACAATCAGATATTTTTGCAAATATTTCTCATGATATTAAATTTGATGAGATAATATCAAATCCACCATATATTCCAACTAATGATATTAAAAAATTAGCAAAAGATCTTAAATATGATCCAGTTATAGCGCTAGATGGGGGGGGTGATGGCATGTATTTTTACAGAAAAATTGCAGATAAATCATCAAAATATCTAAATAATGATGGTGGAATAATTGTTGAAATAGGTATTAATCAAGATGAAACTATCAAAGAAATTTTTGCGAATAATAATTTTAATATATTAAATTATTATAAAGACCTTAATAAAATAATAAGGGTTTTAAGTTTTATAAAAAAATAATGAAGGTAATTTCTAAAATAGATGATTTAAAGCATTCTATTAAGTCAATTAAAGATAAGGAAGAGCAAGTTGCTTTAATCCCAACTATGGGAATGATACATGATGGCCATTTATCTTTAATTAAAGAAGCTCAAAAATACACTGATAATATTGTGGTAACAATATTTGTTAATAAGCAGCAATTTAATAATGATTGGGATTTTAAAAGCTATCCAAGAAACCTTGAACTTGATATTAAAAAACTTAAGGAGCTAGAGGTTAAATATGTTTTTTGCCCCGATAATATCGATATATATAAAAAGCAGCCATTAATAAATATTGAATTTGAAAATCTTACAAATTGCTTATGTGCAAAAAATAGGCCTGGACATTTTTCAGGTGTTTGTTTGATTGTGGCAAAGCTTTTTAATTTAATACAACCTAATTATGCATTTTTTGGTGAAAAGGATTATCAGCAATTACTAATTATTAAAAATTTAGTTCAGGATCTTAGCTTCAATTTAGAAGTAATTTCTGTACCAACTTATCGTTGTAATGATGGGTTGGCAATGTCATCAAGAAATATATTGCTTGATAAAAATGTTAGAAAAATTGCTCCCAAAGCTTATGAAATTCTTACGGTAATGAAAGATGTTATTCACACATTAAAAGATAAGCAGGATTTATCGCATATTATTGAAGAATCAAGAGTGGCCATGTTAAATAGTAGCTTTGACAAGATAGATTATCTTGAAATTAGAGATCAAGATAATCTTAAGATGGTTAAAAAATATGAAAAAAATTTGCAATTAAGAATATTTTTTGCGGGATATTTAAATACGGTCAGAATTATTGATAATATTTTAATTTAATTGCCTTATAATTTTTTAAGGATCATTACTATTTCTAATCAAAAGTTAATAAAGCATATCAACTCTTTCATATTCAAAATCAAATAGGAAAATTGAGAAGTAAAACTGGGGTCTGAACCTATAGTTCCAACTATCTATTCCTTATATCTATCGTTAAGAAATAATGATTTTTATTAATTTTGTGGCGCTAAATGATAAGATTGTAAATAAAAAAACAGTTAGGGGCAGTATAATGCTAAAAGATAAATTATAGTTTTGCGCGATTAGCAATATTGGTATAATTAATGGCAGGGCGATAATTGCAATTAGAGAAGATGAATTATTAGAAAGGCTAAAAATTGCAGAAAAGCAGCATATGATATTAATACTAAATGATGCTATTATTGCGCTAATGCTAAATTTGAAGTCATTATTAATTAGGTGATAAATAATTATTAGTGGCAGACAAAATAATATCCAATTAGCTATTATTTTGGCAAATATGTAAAGTTCAAAATTATAGCAGGCCAAGATAATTTGTTCTATTACGCCATTTTCATAATCAGATTTTAGATATTGATGAGAGGAAGATAGAATTACGCTAATTAGAATAATCCAAAAAATAATATTATTATCAATTTTATTAATATTGCCAGATTGAATTAATTGCGCTGTGAAAAAAAATATTATAAAAAATAAGCAGCTATTTACAGCAAGGCTTATATTTCTGAAATTGCATTTGAGATCATGTAATAATAATGTTGTGAACATTAAGATTTGGATAATTTTTTATTGACTTGAATTAGCTTTATAAGGACTACAACTAGTAGCAAGATTAGTAATAAGCTAAATAAAGAAAATATGATGATAATTTTTTTAATATTTTTTGTAATTATTTCTGGGTCAATTTTATTATATAAATCGATTATTTTATTTGAAGTATTCTCAATTTTAGCGATTTTTTCTTCATATTTGTCAAATTTTTGATCATATTTATCGATTCTTTGCTCAATTCTGTTGGTGGTTTTGTTAATTGACCCCTCAACTTTTGATAGTAATTTGTCGATTTTTTTAGAAGCCTTTTGCTCTATTTTATCTAGAGGTTTATTTATGGTGTCATTGACAATATTTGTACCTTTTTTATCATTAGTAGTAACTGCATCAACGATTCCAATCGCTTTTTCAAGGTCAAAAGCGTGTAAATTACTAGATATATTAAGTAATAATATTAGCAAAAGAAAAAACTTTATTTTATTATTAATAAAATTATAAATCATAATGGTTTTAACAAATTAAAATATAAAGATATGATTAAATTACTAAAAATTCTTTTATTATCAATATGTTTTTTATTTGCTATTTTAAGAAATATATTTGCCATTGAAAATAGAGTTGATTACCATGCGCCAATAGGTGTTATGCGAGATCATATTCATGATAAAAATGATTTTATGTTGGCATATAGATATAAAAATATGTCGATGAGGGGTTTGGCAAATAATAGAAAAGATATATCTTTGCAGCAAGCTATGGAAAATTACATGAATGCAGCGATAAATATGTCGATGAAAATGCACATGATTTCTGCCATGTATGGTGTTACTGATAAATTTACAATATCATTAATGGGAGCTTATCTTGAAAAAGATATGAAATTGAAAAATAAAATGTCTTCATCAATAAAGTCACGAAATATAGAAGGAGTTTCTGATGTTAAACTAAATGGTCTTTATCAATTTTATAATAATAATAACAAAAAAGCTCAATTTAATTTTGGCTTAAATATTCCTATTGGCAAAATTAATAATAGCAAAGAAGGAAAAATGCTAGCATATGGTATGCAAAATGGCTCTGGCACTGTTGATTTTATGCCTGGTATTAGCTTTAGTAGTTTGTTAAATAGTTTTTCTTACGGTGCTCAATTAAATTCTACAATTAGAACTGGCAGAAATTATCGCGGTTATAGATTTGGCGATAATTATAATGCAACATTATGGTTGGCAAAAAAATTGACCAATAATATTAGTATTTCTACTAGAATTGATGCCAATATTACTGACGAAATTAATCAAAGTGATCAAGAATTAGCTAATATGAGCAATATGGCACCTCCCATGAATAATGACTTATATGACAAAAAACAAATTGATAGCCTGATTGGTATTAATTATTTGATTACAAATGGTTATTTATCTGGCAATAGATTTGCTTTTGAATATGGAGTGC